>Ga0180223_1000175_pt1 | contig 118716 bp, 89 predicted proteins | sample eDN5th30CKraftOP_FD_151337 | JGI IMG/M metagenome (GOLD analysis project Ga0180223, IMG submission 151337) | Enriched Organic Plus compost microbial communities from Emeryville, California, USA - eDNA 5th pass 30_C Kraft OP (version 2) (version 2) ...
TCCGGTATCCCTCACGCTCCGGCGAGAGCGGTTGGTGAACCCGGCGGGTGCCATAACGCCGAGCGAGGCTGCTGCGCGGACGTACGGTGTTGCAGTCCCTCCGCCAAGCCTCGATGATCCCTCTCGCCACAGACAGCAACGGGAAACAGGTGCTCGCTTACGATGCGCGGGCACTAGCTGCTGGCCAACGGATATCCCCCCGGCACCCGGTTATACGGCTCATGCGCCAGCAGGAATACGGAAGTCTGTTCGCCCCATGCGCGCCCGATGCAACAGCCAGAGTTGACCACCGCGGCCGTTCTGATTGCCGGTCCAGCGCTTGCGCCCTTCAACCCGACGAGAGGCGCAGGCTGCAACGCATCCAAACTGCCAGAATAGGCCCGTTGCCGCAGCGCTCTTCAATTGCAGACGGGCAAGGACCCTTCCTGCTCGCTTTCCCGACGCTGCCAGCCAATGGGGGCAACCGCCAATCCATGGCAGATATGGAGGGCCGACTTCACCTGTGTCCGATGAGGGAGGGCTCCATGTCCGAGCAGCAGTCGTCCCGCTCATCCGCGTCGACATGAGAGTGCGCAGGGCGGCATTTGTGCAGATGCGCCTAAGTCTGGCGAAACCATATCAGGGCACTCAGTTCGGGTCAGGTCAAGGCAATCAGGCACGCCTGGCTCAAATAACAGCCGCAGCCCTGATGCCTTGTGAGCCAAAAATCCTGGCACCAACGCCCGCGGCGGCGCTCTCATGATGGCGGTCATGCCAGGATTGACACGCTAATGGTGCTGCCTGTCGTTCAATGCCCAGCAGATCTGCGGCAAGGTGCATCATATGCCTGTACCGAAGGCCAATGCCCCCAACGACATCGCCACTCCCAAATCCCGGTCATGGATACTCCGCAGCCTTCAGACCTCCAACCCACTCTATATGCAGCACACTCTGCTATCCTGCAGAGACATGCGTGGCCGTGACGTCCGGAACGCGAAGGCCAGTTCCAAGCGTGGATCGAATGCCGATCAGTTCAGGCAGGCAAGCAGCAAAGCGGCAACCTCGTTTCCTTCGCTACCGCTCAGCGGTCATGGGCAGCCATGTCCCGTGAAAGGCTACGTGCGGCCAGAAGATAATGTACTGCCGCCCAGAGAAGAACGACCGTTACGCTGACGAGCGCATAGCGGATACCGACCGCCGGTGCGTCTGGTCCGCCGACGTGGCGCGCAATCTGGTCACTCGCAAATCCCAGCCAGGTCGGCCCAAGCCCTGACCCCACCAATCCGCAGCACATCGAAATAATTGCGACCGATGTCGCGCGCATCCGCGGCCCGACCAGATTTTGAGCCATCGCATAGGTCGGCGAATAGAAGGTGAGCAACGAGATTCCGCCGAGTATCAGCAGAGCGATCGATGCTGGCAGTGAATGGCTTGAAAAACCGAGAGCATAGAATATCGCGGCGAGCGTCACGCCAATCGCCGGTAGCCAAAGGCTCCAGCGGCGGTCACGTCGTGCACACCAATCCGAGCCGAAGCCGCCAATCAGCGTACCAAGGCTGAGGGACAAGCCTATCGAAAGCCCTTGGATCAGACCTGCCTGCGTCAGTCCCAGCCCATGGCTGCGCACGAAGAACAACATCTGAAACTGCCCGATTGCGACAAGCCCGAAGGTGGCAATCGTCGCGCCAAGCAGTAAGTGAACATAGGTAGGCTTCTGCCACACCGTTCGCAGCGCATTGCCAAAGGAAATTGGCATTTTATCCGTTCGCGAGGTTCCGTCCGCCAGCCCGCGGGGAGGTTCACGCAGCATGATCAGCAGTAGCGCCGCCAACACGAATCCGGGCGCACCCATTGCCATAAAGGCCCAGCGCCAACTCCACTGATCGGCAATCCAGCTGCCTGCCATCGATCCGATCGCATTTCCAAACGGCGAGCCGAGCATGATGATCGACATGGCCGATGCCCGCCGCTGCGCGGTAAAATGATCGGCAACCAATGATGACGTGGGCGCCAGAAAGCCGGCTTCGCCAACGCCTACGATCATCCGCAGGATGAAAAGCTGGGTGAAGCCGGAAGCGAAGCCGCACAAAAATGTGGCGATCGAGAAAACGGCAACGGCCACCGCCAGGATCAGGATACGCGAATAGCGTTCGGCCAACCGCCCGATCGGTACCCCCATGGTCGCGTACAGCAGGGCAAAACTCAGCCCCTGGAGAAGTCCCAGCTGAAAATCACTGAAGCCGAGATCAACCTTCAGCGGCTGCGTCACCGCCGAAAGCACGGCCCGATCTACATAGGTGAGCGTGCATATGGCCAACAGCAGCACAAGGAAGCGCACACGATATGACCGGCCAAGCAGTTGATCAGCCACGCGCGCTCCGTACAAACATATACGCCATCAAAAACACCTCTGTTGGGATCATTGCCGCAATGCGCGATTTTCATCCTGTCGACAATGACGTTGCATCCTGCGGAAAAGCATCGCCATTGCCAACAGGCCTGCACGCGGCGCCGCTTTTCAAGGAGACCGCCGGATCGAATGGTGCCGGCAATATCTTGAAAAGGCGGGACATGCGATCAGAAGCTCAGGCGAACGCCCATTCGATATGCCCGCCCAAGCACATCATAAAGCACCGGATTGGTCGGCCCGAAACTCGATGGAATATTTCTGGGCGGGTCCTTGTCGAACAGATTGTTCACCACGCCAAAGAGTTCGAACCGGTCATTCACCTTCAGCTGGAAATTCACGTTCACATAAGTGACTGCCTTGACCCTGTTGTCATTGATACTGTTCGGCAGATCGGGGCTGTAGCCGGATTCATCCGGCCCGATGTTGGTCACCTGATAGCGGCCGGATGAAATATGGCGGATCTGCACCTGGGCGGAGAATGGATCGCCCGTATAGGTGATATAGCCGTTGATCGTATATCGCGGCAGGCCTGAGGGCTGGGATACGCCTGAGCCATTCTGCCCCGCGCGGTCGATCGCAATGCCTGCAGTGTCGATGGTGACAAGATCTTTCACCACTGTTGCCAGCGCCCGCACGCCCAGCGTCTGATCATCACCAAGGGGAACAGTATAATCCGCCTCGAAATCCCAACCGCGGGTAATCAGCGTATTCAGGTTCAAATTCGGGTTGATGATCTGCGTTGGTATGCCGGCGGCATCGCGGGTGACATATTGGCAAAGATCGGCCACGCCACGATAGCAGTTGTTGATGATGATCTGGGCGCCCAACTGGCTGATCGCCCCCTTCAGGGCGATGTCGAACCAGTCCGCCGACAGGCGCAACGTGCCTGCACTGTCGAAGCGGCCAATGACCACCGCGCCTGCCGTCCAGGTCTTTGCGATCTCTGGCTTCAGCTTTGTATTTCCGCTCAGCAATGTGGGCACCAGATTGCGGGCACCGCCATTTGCCGGATCGTCAATGGCCTGGAACGAGCTTTGCGGCGCGCCGTAAAGTTCGAACAAATTGGGCGCACGTATGTCGCGCGACCGTGTTCCACGGAAACGAAGCCACTCCACCGGCGCCCAATCCGCGCCAAGCTTCCATGTCTCTACCTGGCCGCTTGTGCTGTAATCGGTGATCCGGCCTGCGCCGTTCAACTCCAGACTATCAAGGAAGGGCTGGTTTTTGGCCAATGGAAGGACGACTTCCAGAAACCCTTCCTTCACGTTGAGGCTGCGTGACCCGCCATCGATGCTGCCGCCGGGGCTGGTGAAGAAGTCGTTGGCGGCAGAAATCGGATCGTTCGCCGCAGATACAGCGTCGCGGCGATATTCGGCGCCGGCGGCAAAGGAAAGCGGGCCTGCCCACAGGTCAACAATGTCCCCGCGCAATGTCAACGCCGCGACATGCTGTGTAAGCTTGGTATCCTGTGACGCGGTTGCCGTGACATAGTCTCGTGCAGCGGCCGAAGATGCGAATTGCCCAAAGGGGTTGAGTGGCACGCACCCTGCAGCGGCGGCCCGATAGGCGGGGCCGGGCAAGGTTGCGCGGCATACGACGTCCCCGCTGGCAGGATCGCGCACTGCGTTGATCGCATAGGCCATGCGCGAATTGACAGTGGTGTTATATCCCCGCTGCGAATAATTCGTGCGGCCATATTGGTAATAGCCCTCAAGCGTCAGCCTGTCTGCCAGGTGCCATTCGCCGCCGCCCACCGCTCGCCATGTCTCGCGCTTCACCTCACCCCGCTGTGGGCCGATGTCGTTCCAGATCCGCCCGAAAGGCAGTGTCTGCACATTCGCTGCGATCATCTGGTCGCGTACCGGATCAGGCAGAAAGGCATTGTCCTGTGCGATCTGATAGGAACCGGCCGGGGAAATGTCGCGGCGGGCCGAGCCAGTCAGCGAACCATGGACATGTCCGTAAGACCCCTGGGCAAAGACCTTGAAGCTGTCGCTGACTTCAAAATCCAGATTGCTGAAGATGTTTATCCGCTCGCTAGGCGCCGACAGCGGAAAATATTGGTAGAATGGCTGCACCGGATCACCACCGCCGGACTGGAAAAGCCCCGCGCCGGCATAGACGCCGTAATCATGGGCAAAGGTGGTGTCATCGGCATTGAACTCCGTACCACGCAGCGGGCCGCCGATCACAAGACCGTTGAGCGAAGCTGTGGCGGTGCGGGAATCGGGAAGCAGCAGCGTGGCGGGCTGGCCGGCAATCACCCGCCTGGTGGTGCTGCCCGGCACGAACGGGTTGCTGATCGTATTATAGGCCTGGCTGCACCATCTGCGTTCCGAACAGTCGCCGGTGCCCTTGTTGTCGACATATTCAGCGGCGATCACGAACTTCCCGCGATCTTCTGCAAAGCGCGCGCCCCAGGCAAGCGAACCCAGAAATTCGGCATTGTCGCCGCGTTCGGTTAGGCCATATTGCGCGGTACCCTTCAGTCCCTGAAGATCACGGTTGATGATGAGGTTGGTCACACCCGCAACCGCATCGGACCCATAGGCGGCGGAAGCGCCGCCGGTCACCACCTCGACGCGTTGCAGCAGCGATGCCGGCACAAGATTGAGATCCACGGTGTTGGCCGGGGTGAATGATCCGCCAGCCACAGTCGATGCAACGACGCGGCGGCCATCGATCAAAACCAGCGTCCGATTGCCGCCAAGGCCACGAAGATCGGCTGTCGAAGCGCCGAGATTGCTGACGAAGATGGCGCTGGTCTGCGGTGTGCTCTGGGCGCGAAACGCCGGAATTTCATTCAGCACCTGCGCGACATTGACTGCACCTGCCCGCTGGATCTGATCCGCGCCGAAGACAGTGACCGGCGTCGGCGTGTTGAAGCCGGACCGCATGACACGTGAACCGGTGACGATGATTTCACCAATCTCAGGCTGATCGCCGGACGTGGATTGTGCGCCTTGCATCGGTGTTGCGCGTTGAGAATCGATGCCTTCAGCCTGTTCAGAAGGCGACTGCTGCGCGAATGCCGATGCGGCTGCGCACAGGCAAGCACCTATGGCAGCAAGGCCGGCACCGCTGCGAATCCATGGATTCAGTCTGTGAACCATCATCATTTCCTCCCCCAAAGCTAACCTTGTAAGCCAAGGTTTTAATCTTTGCTAACTACATTAGCTTTGGGGGTGATGACAAGCACCGTGTGTCCAGCAACGATAAAGCTGGCGGCGTTCATGCGGAACGCATGGCAGAAAATTGTAATTATGACGGTGCGCTGGAAGCGGTGCTTCGCAAATTCTGCGGCAGGCAAAAGCCCTGATGGTCCGTCAGTTCGCGCGCTTGCGGTTGCTCCAGCCGTCGATAAGCGCATCGAGCGCCGTGAATAATTCGTCCTTGCCGGTCAACGGATCGAAGCGCCGGCTCAGCGTCGTCCAGCCGGTCACCAGCGCCATGACCGATCGTTGCGCCATCAGCGCATCTCCCCGATCCTGCCCAAGGCCGACCAGCGTCTCGACGATCTGCTCCCTCAACTGCATCGACACGCTATCTTCCTGGGCACGCGCCTGGATCAATCGCAGCACGCCCGTATTGCCGCTCTGCGCATTCCATAAAGCGTGACCAAACCCCCTCAGCCAATCCTGCCAACAGGCGCTTTCAGGCGTGGCGGCAAGACATTCGCGGATGATCTTCTCCGACATCAGCGCATAGAGGGCGCGTTTGTCGGCGATATGCCGATAGAGCGATGGCGCACGCGCATCGAGGCGCGCAGCAACATTCCGCAGCGTTACCTGTTCCAGTCCCTCGGTTTTCATAAGCTCGATCGCTTCATTGACGATCGAGTCACGACTTAGCTTGGCAAACGACATCGCGACGGTTTGCAAGAGGCGTTATCCCCGGTCAAGCCGCGGATCGTTGCGCCTCCGCCACTTCAGCATCCATCATCGCTTGCAGCATTCGACGCCCCAGCACGGCATTGTGATCGCTCTTGAGCATGAGCTCCGGCGGATTGCCACCGCACAGCATGATCATCTTCTCGATCTCGACCGATGCAAAAATATCTTCGTCAAGCACGGGCCGCAGGAACGCGCGGGATTTTTCCGCATGATCAGGGTCCATGGTGGAAATCGCAAAGAAATAATAGCAGCTGTGCGGCGTGGACGGCGTCACCGCATGATAGGGCCGCGACCTGGCGATGGGTTCGCCCCATCCGTCCGGATCGTCAGTGGACTGGAAATGGTCGCCTATGCCGGCATGCAGGCCGGGCAAGTGAAAATCCATGCCGACGATCTGATCCACCTTGCCACGGGCCACGCCACGGGCGGCGATCGCGGGTGTCGGATCGGCATTGCGGATATAGCGGCGGCTGCGCAGCACGCGCGGTTCCTGCGTCACCTCCTCGGTGGCGCGTGCATTTTCGATCGTGCCGATGCTGGAACTGTGAAGAAAGGCGAGATGCGTCAAATCCAGCAGATTATCGTTGAGCAGCTGATAACGGCACGCCACCTCGTCCGTGAACAGCGGGACCGGATACAGGTCGGGCGCCGTCAAGCCGATGTCGTTCAGGTCGGGCAGCAGCGCCGTGTCCGCCTTTTCAGCGTCGCCCATCCATATCCACAGCCACAGCCCATGTTCGACCAGCGGATAGCTTGGGATGCGGTAGCTGCGCGGCACATGCTGTTGTGCGGGAATATCAACGCACGCACCATCGGCAGCGAAAGTGATGCCGTGATATCCGCAGATGATCGTGTCGCCCGAAAGGCATGACTGGCCGAGCGGAAAATGGCGATGTGGGCAGCGCCCGCCTACCGCCACCGCTTCGCCATTCTCCTTGCGGTACAACACCACCGGTTCGTTCAATATGGTACGCGATACCAATGTTCTGCCGATGTCCTGTGCAAAGGCCGCGACGTACCAGCCGTTTCGCGGTGCAAAGGAGCCCTCTTTGAACGGATACATGACAGACTCTCCTAAGCTAACGTTATTAGCTTTAATAGATCACGACATTTTATACTGTCAACTTTCTGGCGCTATCGGCGGGTCCGAAGCGGCGGAAAGCAAGGACGTTAGCAAAGTGAATAATTCGCAGGCAAATAAGTAGCGTTGACAACATAATCTTGGCCTATATCATCCGCCCAAAAGACCCCGATCCCAAAAGGGACGGAGAGAAGAGGGAGGATCAATGATGGCGCATCCACGCCTTGTGTTTCCGCTTGCCGGCACCAGCCTTGCCGTGATCGCAGCCGCTCTGGCAACGCCGGCGGTGGCGCAACAGGCCGCACCGGCAGCTGCTGGCGATCTGCCTGCTGTTCAGCGTCCGGCCCCGTCGCGAGAGACCTCGCCTGTCGAGGACATTGTCGTCACCGGCTCCCGCCTTGCCAATTCAGGCTTCAGTGCGCCGACGCCGGTCACCGTGGTCGGCGCTGCGGAAATCGCACGTCAGGCAGCGCCCAATGTTGCTGAAATCCTCAATCAGGTGCCGGCATTCCGTCCACAGAGCACCCCTGCGACCAGCGCGATCTTCGCCAGCAATCTCGGTGCCTCCACTGCCGATCTGCGCGGCCTTGGCGCCAATCGCACCCTGGTGCTGATCGATGGGCGGCGCGTCGTTGCATCGACGACGCAGGGCGGTTCCTTCACGCCGGCCAATGCCGTCGATCTCAACATGGTGCCGACATCGCTGATCGAACGAACCGAGGTCGTCACCGGCGGTGCATCGGCGGCCTATGGTTCAGACGCGGTTGCAGGCGTGGTCAACCTCATCCTCAATACCGATCTGGAGGGGCTGCGCGGCAGCGCCCAATATGGGCAGGCCGATGCCGGCGACGGCAAGGATTATGCTGCCTCGCTCGCTTTCGGCACCAGCTTTGCCGATGGGCGTGGCCATTTCGTCATCGGCGGTGACTATGATGACAACAAGGGCACCGGTGATTGCTATACACGGGCATGGTGCGCGCAGAGCTATGGCACATTCACCAATCCCAATTATCGTACAAATGGCATGCCGGCGACGTTAACCGTGCCGGACATCCGCACCGCGCTGGCAACCAATAACGGGCTCATCACTGCCGGCCCGCTTGCTGGAACGGAGTTCGCGCCCGATGGCACGACGTTCCAGCATGACTATGGCATTTTCTATGGTGCCGGCATCAACCAGATCGGCGGCGGGGATGCACGCAATCCCTTCTTCCAGTGGTATTCCATGGCTGCGCCGGTACGCCGCTATTCCACGCTCGCCCATGCCAATTACGAGCTGAGCGACAACGTCACCCTTTACGCCGAAGGCTCCTACGCCAATGTCCACGCCCATCAATATGGCGCGCAGACACGGGATTTCGGCAGCATCACCATCTATGACGACAATCCCTATCTGCCTGCGTCGATCGTCGATGCAATGGCAGCCAACGACATCACCAGCTTCAAATTCGGTCGCATCGGCAATGATCTTGGTCCATCGCTCGCCAAGGTCCGGCGGGAAACCTATCGCTTCGTCGGTGGGGCAAACGGCAGCCTCGGTGGTTCGTGGAAGTGGGACGTCTATTATCAATATGGTCGCACCAACTATTTCCAGAGCAATGCCAACGACCGCATCAATGACAATTTCACCCGCGCGGTGGATGCGGTGGAAGGACCAAATGGCACGATCGTCTGCCGGTCGACGCTGACCGATCCCGGCAATGGCTGTCTGCCTTTGAACCTGTTCGGTGAGAATAACTTCTCTCCCGCGGCCAAGGCCTATTCATTCGGAACCGCGATCCAGCGCACCCATCTGACGCAGCAGGTGGTGTCCGCGCAGCTTTCGGGCGATTTGTTCAACACCTGGGCAGGGCCGGTGTCGGTTGCCGTCGGTGGGGAATATCGCAAGGACGGGGCCCATGGCACCACCGATCCAATTTCCGCGGCTCTGCGTTTCTACACCAGCGGTGGTGCCGCCATCGACGGCGACATGAATGTGAAGGAAGCCTTTGTCGAAGCAGGCGTGCCCATTGCCCGCGACCTCCCCTTTGCCAAATCGCTCGATCTCAACGGCGCCATTCGTGTCACCGATTACAGCGTCAGCGGATCGGTGACGAGCTGGAAGCTGGGCGCGACATGGGAGCCAGTGTCGCAATTGCGGCTGCGCGTCACCCGCTCGCGCGATATTCGGGCGCCAAATATCTTCGAACTCTACAGCCCGACGTCCACCTCCTATCAGACCGTACTCGATCCGGCGAAGGATCAGGCCTATGTGCTGCCGCTGACGATCCTTGGCGGCAATGCCGATCTGAAGCCGGAAATCGCCAGAACCTTCACCGTCGGTGGTGTGGTGTCGCCCGATTTCTGGGGGCTGGACCGTTTGCGCCTGTCAGTGGATTATTATGACATCAAGCTCGACGGGGCGATTTCCACGCTCGGCTCGCAGGTGATCGTCAATCTGTGCAACCAGGGGCAGACGGCGCTCTGCGCCAATGTCGAACGGGACGCGGGGGGCAATCTCGTTTCCATTTCGAACATCAACCTGAACCTCAACCGCCTGATCACCCGCGGTATCGACTTTGAAGGTTCCTATCGCCTGCCGCTGTTCGGCGGCGATCTGACGGTGCGTTCGCTGGCAACGCATATGATCGATCTCATCACCATCGATCCAACGGGAACATCCATCGATCGCGCCGGGCAGAATGGATCGCCGACATCGTCGCCGTCAGGTGTGCCGGACTGGCAGGTGAACACCTATTTCACCTATCAGCGCGGGCCGTTTTCGGGTGAATTGCAGGCGCGCTATATCTCGCCGGGCACGCGCGACAATACGCTGATCGGGCCGGAGCAGAGCGGCTATAGCAACACGCTGCCGAACAGCACCAATACCAACCACATCAAGGCCTATTGGTATTTCAACGTCAACGCGCAATATGATCTGATCAGCGACGGCAGCCGCAAGCTGCAATTGTTCGGTGCGATCAACAACATCGCCGATCGCGATCCGCCGGCGGCGCCATCCAGCTTTGGGCCGACCAACAATGTCCTTTATGATATTTTCGGCCGCACCTATCGTATCGGCCTGCGTTTCTCCTATTGATGGTGATGCGGGGTACGACAGCAAAACCGGCGCGCAAATCGTGAACCCGGTCAACAATCCCGGCCACACGGCCGGGATTGCCCTTGCCGGAAGCGATTTAGCCCGGCATAGGCCAATGAGTATTCGCCGATCATGTTGCGGCTGGGCTGCGCTGGCGCACCGCCGACGGCCCCGTTTCAGGAAGGAGTGCTGCAGCACATGAATGCCAGCGGCTCCGCGGATGACGATATGGATGCTGTTTCCGATCCATTCGTGCCGCAGATCTATGATCCTGAATCGATCGACGGGCTGAAACTCAGCCTGTCCTGGTGGCTGGTCGGCACCGCCCGTCTGTGGCGTAACATTCTGGATGAGCGGCTGAAATCCGCCAACCAGACGCAGCCGCGCTGGCGCGTTCTGGCATGGGCGCAGATGATGCCGGGCATCAAGCAGACCGATCTTGCCGACCGCATGGGCATCGCCAGTCCCACTTTGGTGCGTATCCTCGACAGCCTTGAGGAACAGGGCATGATCCAGCGGCGGGAAGGAGCCAGGGACCGCCGCGTGAAGGAAATCCACATCACCGAAAAGGCTGGCCCGCTCGTGCGCGACATTGCGAACGAGGTGAAGCTGATCCGCGATACGCTGCTGCGTGACATCCCCGAAGACGATCTGCGCGTCTGTCTGGACGTGCTCAGCCGTATCCGCGAGCGCGTGCCCCAACTCAGCGAACGGGAAGTGCGGGGCATGCGCGCCTTGCCTGCCGCCCCGCAGGAAGAAGGGCCGGCTGGCTGACCGGAAGGAAGGGCCGGCCAGCCGACAGTTGGGGATATTGTTCAGCCGCCGCGATCGGACGGCTCCATCCCGTAAAGGCGTGCGGCATTGCCATAGGTGAGCTTGCGTACCGTCTCCGGCGGCAGGTGCGCCATCTGACGCGCGATCGCCGCGCGTGAATTGGGCCACAGGCTGTCCGGGTGCGGATAATCCGACGCCCAGAGCAGATTGTGCGGCCCATAGAAATCCAGCAGCGCCATTGCCGTCGGGCTTTCCTGAAAGGTGGCGTAAACCTGCCGTTTGAACAGGTCGGAGGGCTTGGTCTTCAGCGGAATCGGTCCCTGTCTGCTCCAGAAGTCCTTGGCTTCCCACAGCCGCCAATGGCGATAATCAAGCTCTTCGATCAGCCAGGGCAGCCAGCCCACGCCGGATTCGGCAATGACGATCCTCAGCTTCGGATGCCGTTCCAATATGCCCCAGGCGAACAGGTCGATGAATGGGTCGATGAACTGTTCGACGAAAGTCTTGGCATGGGTGAGCACGCCGGCCACCTTGCCGCGCGCCGGATCATTGGCCGGCGGCATGAACACGACGACATGGAAGGACAGGATGATGCCGGTTTCCTCCAGCGCGTTCCAGAACGGTTCCCATCGTGCGTCATGCAGGCGCGGCTGGGCGACGGCGATCTGCAGATTGGCCTGTTTGAAGATGCCCTTTTCGGCAATACGGTAAAGCTCGGCCGTCGCGGCTTCGGGAAATTCGGGAAGCATCGGCACGCCGATCAGCCGATCCGGGGCATAGGCGCAGAATTCGGCCAGCCAGTCATTATAGACGCGGTAGCAGGCGTCGCGCAGCTCGTCGTCCTCCTCCGTATTGATGGAGGTGACGGGGCCGAAGATCACATGGCCGTGAACACCGTCGCGGTCCATGTCCTGCAGGCGCAGCACCGGATCGGCAGGCCGCCTTTCGCTCAGATCCTTGACGCCGCCCCGATCGAAAGCGGTGAAGATGGGCCGGGGGGCATCGCTGCCCTTGTCCCCGCCTGACCAGCTGCCCCAGCGCTTGCCGTTGCAGACCCATTCCAGCCGGCCGTCACGCTCCTCCACGCGCGGCCCCTTGTCACGCAGATGCGCAGGCAGGCGGCTGGTCCACAAATCCGCCGGAAGCTGGTTGAGGTCGAGATGATCGTCGCAGGAGATCAGTGGATGATCGACTGTCAGCCCGATGTTCGGCGTGGCGTGGATCGCGTCTGCCATATCGACCCTCCTCAACCTTCGGCGTGCATCATCCTGTCGTTGGCGGCACGTTCAGGCCCATATTCATTGATGGTCGTGCGCCTGAGGTCTCGCTTGTGGTTCAGATAATCAAAGACGGTCGCCCGGTGCATGGTGCAGCGGTTGTCCCAGATGACAATGTCGCCCTGCCGCCATTTATGGGCATAGATCATGTCGGGCTGGGTGGAGCGTTCGACCAGTTCCTCCAGCAAGGCGCGGCCTTCCTCCAGGTCCATGCCGATAATGTGATCGGCGTGTGACCCGATATACAGCGCCTTGCGGCCCGAAGCGCTGACCCGGACCAGCGGATGCTGCGCCGGGTTGATCGATCCCTTCATCGTTTCCACATCGGAAAAGCCGGCCTTCTCGCGCGAGCGCCAGACATTATGTTCGACCACCAGATTTTCGATCCGGTCCTTCATCGCCTGCGGCAGCCGTTCATAGGCGACACGGGTGTCGACAAACTCCGTCTCGCCCCGTTCGGGGGTGACGATATGGCCGAACAGCAGCGACCATTTGGTCGGCATGTCGTTGAACGAACTGTCGGTGTGAAACTGCTCATTGCCCTTGGCATAGCGGCGGCGCAATGAATCGGGTGCGTCGATTTCGCCTTCATTGTTGAGGTTCGACGCGTCGTAGAGTTCGGGTGCGAAACGGCGTTTGCCGTCGCTTTTCTTGAACCCCAGATAAGGTGGCAGCTCCAGCGGCCCGAAGGCGCGGCTGAAGCGGATATGTTCCTGATCGCCGACATGGCCCTGATCGCGCACCACCAGCACGGCATATTTTGCCATTGTGTCTTCAACGGTGCGGACCAGTTCCGCACTGGGTTCCTGCGCAAGATCGGCGCCGATCAGTTCGGCGGCGAACAGCGGATGCAGCGGCCTGATCTCCATCATCCTCTCCAAAAGAGTTATATACCCTATTAATTAGTGGGCTAATATTCATTAATCTTCATGTCAAGTGCGCGCGGGCGAGGTCGAGCACTGCCTGCACCACCGCCTGCGGGGATTCCTGTGGCGGGTTATGGCCGGCGCCGGCCACGCGCCGTTCATCCAGCAATTGCGGGAAAAGACTGCTGCCACCGCCGCCAAGCACGGCATCCGCGCCGTGCAGGAGGATGGCAGGCACGGAGACGGGCGGCCGGCCACCCAGCTGCTGCTGCAAGGGCGCATAATGCGGATCTCCTGCCGCCGCGCCAATGCGATGGCGATAGGAATGAGCGGCAACCTCCACAAAGTCCGGATTGTCGAAGGAAGCTGCCGTCCGTTCGAAATCTTCATCGCTGAACAGCCAGTGCGGGGACCATTGCTGCCAGAAATGGCGGCAAAGTTCGCGGCGTCTTTCGGCAAGGGCGCGGCGCCCGCGTTCGCTGGCCAGATAATATTGGTGCCATGCGCGCTGCTCGATCGCTGGGGGAATGGGGGTGGTGGCCGCTTCGATATCCTGAATCAGATAGCCGCCAATGGCGACCAGCCCCGCCACCCGTTCCGGCCACAGCACGCTTGCCACACAGGCGGCGCGGCCGCCCCAGTCGAACCCGGCAAGGATTGCCCTTTCCACGCCAAGCGCATCCATCAGCGCGCGGGCATCATCGGCAATGGCAGCCTGCTCGCCCGAACGCGGCGTCGCCGGGGAATGGAAGCGCGTTGCCCCGAAGCCGCGCAGATAGGGGACGAGGACGCGCATCCCCTGTGCCGCCAGCAAAGGTGCGACCTGATCGAACGCCCGCGGGTCATAGGGAAAGCCGTGCAGCAGCAGGACCGGCAGGCCATCTTCCGGCCCCCAATATTCGCAGGCGATGGACAGCAGCGGGGTATCCACCATGATACGGCGCATTCCCGCCTCCTCCGCTCCATGAGTCATGGTCATGCTCAATGTTTCTTTTGCGCGGCGGTCTGTCGGGTGCGCAGATCATCCGCCAGACCGGAGATATAGGCACGAATCGTCTCTGCCTGCGCCGGGGTCAGATAATCGCGAAAGCTCGCCATGCCATTGGGCTCCAGCGCCCCGTCGATGACGACGGCACGCCACGCCTCGGCGCTGGGCAGCGCGCCTGAACGCCTGAGATCGGGGTTCACCGGCCCGCGATGACAGATGGCGCAATAGGTTTCATACCACTTTCCGCCTTCCTGCCGCTGAGCCGTGGTGAACGTGTCGCTGGCGGGGTTCGGTTCGGGCTGCGGAATGGGGGTGAACGGCGGCAGTTTTGCCGTTCCGTCGAGGCGAAAGGCCAATATCTGTCCATAGGGCATTTTGTGCTGCTGGTCGGGATAGGGCGAGGCCATGCCCATGGACCCGCCGAAACCGGCCATCACGGCGACATATTGATGACCGTCGATCATATAGGTCATCGGCCCGGCCATGATGCCGCGATGGGTATCGATCGACCACAGCCTTTGCCCATTATCGGCGCGATAGGCGCTGAACTTGCCGGCATAATCGCCCTGAAACACAAGATTGCCCGCGGTGGCGAGCGTGCCGCCGTTCCAGGGGAAATCATGTTCCACCTTCCACAGCGGACGCCCATGGACCACATCCCACGCCAGCAGCGTGCCGCGATACATGGCGGCCACCGCCTTGCTGCGCGCCGCCGGGTCTTTGGGCAGGCCAGGCACGGGCATGTTTGCGCCCAGCGCAACCGCTGTGTTCCATCGTCCCGGATGCTGGATGAAGTCGCTGGCGCCGGCATAGACCAGCGGCACCTGCATCGCGGGAATATAGGCGATGCGCGTGCGCGGATCATAGGACATCGGCATCCAGGCATGGGCGCCTATGCCCGATGGAAACATCAGAAAGGCGCCATTGTGATACCGCGCGCCCGGCACTTCCATCGGCCGGCCGGTCTTCATGTCATATCCGGTCGCCCAGCTTGTCGGCACATAGGCTTTGGCGGAAAGCAGCTTGCCGTTCGTGCGGTCGATGATGAAGAAAAAGCCGTTCTTGGGCGCCTGCATCACCACCTTGCGCGGACCATCGCCCAGATCGATGGTCGCCAGCGTCATCTGCTGAACGGCGGTGAAGTCCCAGCTTTCGCCAGGCGTTTCCTGATAATGCCATTTATAGGCGCCGGTATCGGGGTCGAGCGCGACGATGGACGACAGGAACAGATTGTCGCCCTTGCCGTCGGATCGCACCTGATGATTCCATGGCGATCCGTTGCCGACGCCGATCAGCAGCTGGTCAAGCTCCGGGTCGTAGACGATCGAATCCCATACGGTGCCGCCGCCGCCATATTTCCACCATTGACCATTCCACGTCGGGCGGGCGATCTTTTCCAGCGCATCGTCGGACGCGGCATGGTCCGGCCCTTTTGCCGGGTCGCCCGGCACGGTATAGAAGCGCCATGCCAGCCTGCCGGTGGCGGTGTCATAGGCGCTGACATAGCCCCGCACGCCGAATTCGGCGCCGGAATTGCCGATCACCACCTTGTCCTTGAACACGCGCGGCGCGCCGGTGATGGTATAGGGCTTTTTCTGGTCTATCGTCAGCACCGACCAGAGCTGCTTGCCGGTCGCGGCGTCCAGCGCGATCAGGCGCCCGTCGATGGTGCCGACGAACACCTTGCCCTTCCACACCGCCACGCCGCGATTGACGACATCGCAACAGGCATGAACGGCCTTGCCACCGATCACCTGCGGGTCGAACTGCCACAGCAGCTTGCCCGTCGCCGCATCCAGCGCCATGACCTTGGACCAGGCGGTGGATGTGTACATCACGCCATCCACCACCAGCGGTGTTGCTTCCTGCCCGCGTGCAGTGTCCAGATCGACCACCCATGCCGGTTTCAGCCTTTTGACGGTGTCGGTGTTGATCTGGTCGAACGGGCTGAAGCGCGTTTCCGCATAGGTGCCGCCATAGCTTAGCCATTCACCCGATGTTTCCGCCCGCACCAGCCGCGCGGCGTCGACGGCACCTGCCGCGGCCCGCTTCGCCGCCGGGGAAAGCGTTGCCCCTCCACAGGCCAGCAGCGCCATCAATGCAAAAGTCGTCACGCCGGTGCGGCGCTTTCGGGTCATCGGCACGGCCAATTTTTCATCCTCTCTCTTCACTTTGCGCCTCTTCAGGGGCGGGTCTGTCCGCCGGGCGACGACTGCACGGCAAAACAGGTTTGAACAAAAATAGATAGGGCAGGCAACTTTTTCATTGCCTTTGGTCCAGCGCAAGCTAGCCTGCTACGCATAAGGACAGATTGTACCTGTAAAGAACAGACGCGGCCTTACCCCCGCGCATCCGGGCAATCGGACAGGAAGCCGAACCCGGGAGAGGAGGATGCAATGCCCGCACGGGAAATCGTCGACGCGACCGCTCTTATCGAAGGACAGAAGCTGCATGGCTTCGTCATCCGGCTGATCCTGCTGTCGATCGCGATCACCTTCTTCGACGGGTTCGACATCAACGTCATCGCCTATACCGCGCCTTACCTCAGCGAATCCTTTCACCTGGGCAAGATCGAGCTGGGCAATGTCTTTGCGGCCGGCACCTTCGGCACGATGATCGGCGGGTTGTTGTTCGGCTATCTGGCGGACATCCATGGCCGAAGGCGGACGATCATCACCGCCGCCGCCTGTTTCGGCGTGTTGACGCTGTTGTTCGCCACGGTGCGCAGCTATGAAATGCTGCTTGTTCTGCGCTTTCTGAACGGCATGGCGATCGGTGGGCTGCTGCCGCTGTGCTGGGCGCTCAACATCGAATATGTCCCGCGCCGCTATCGCGCCACCGTCGTCACCATTGTCATGCTTGGCTATACGCTGGGCAGCAGCCTTGGCGCGCCGGTCACCATCTTCCTTGCGCCGCGTTTCGGCTGGCAGGCGGTGTTCCTGTTCGGTGGTGCCGCAACACTGCTCGTCACGCTGCTGCTGGCCTGGGGACTGCCGGAATCGGTACGTTTCCTGATCAGCCGGGGGCGCCGGCCCGATCTGGTCGCCGCCTATCTGCGCGGCGTGGCGCCAGACCGGCAGATATCCGATGATGCCCGCTTCATCCTGTCGGACGAGGAAGCCGGCGAACGGGCACGGTTCAGGCTTTCCTGCCTGTTCGAACGCGAATTGCGCTGGATCACGCCGCTGTTGTGGACCGCCTATATGGCCAGTTCGATGGCGATCTATTTCAAGTCGAACTGGACGCCGATCGTGTTCGAGATGCTGGGTTACACCCGCACGCAGGCGGCCAGCTTCTCGTCGATCAGTGCGATCGGCGCGGCGCTGGGCGGCCTTCTCATCATGCGGCTGGTCGATCGGCTCGGCCCGGTCAGCATTGCGCTTATGGCCGCGCTTGCCGTGCCGCCGCTGCTGTTCGTCGGCCTGGCGCAGACCGGCTTCTGGAGCTTCCTCGGCGTGAACTTCGTCGTCAACATATTGGTCGGAGGCGTCCATTACGGGATGCACAGCATTTCCGGCCTGTTCTATCCCAGTCGCTTTCGGGCGAACGGTGCGGGATGGGCCACCTCCATCGCCAAATTCGGCTCCATCGCCGGGCCGGTGATCGGCGGCTTCATTCTCGCCACCAGCTTCCCGGTGAAGCATATCTTCGCGCTGCTTGCGGTCAGCCCCGCCATTGTGGCAGCGGCGCTGCTGCTGATGGGTGGCCTGCAGCGCAACCGACGTAATGCGGAGATGGAGGCGATCACCGCCTGAGGGGACGAATACGCAGCCGTTTAGCCGGCGCGCGCCGTGGTGCGTTGGAAGGCGCGTTGCAGCACATCGACGAACACGGCAGCCGGTTGCGCGCCGTAAATCGCTTCGCCATCGATGTCGAAGGCTGGGACGCCCTCTATACCTCTCCGCATCATCGCCTGCTCGGCGTTGCGCACAGGCTCCGCTTCCTCGTCACTGGCGAGGAAGGCGGCCGCAGCCGTGCGCTCCAGCCCCACGTCGGAGGCAATATCTGCCAGAACCGCCGGGTCGCCGATGTCGCGGCCCTGCTGGAAATAGGCGCGGAACAGCGCCCCGGCCAGTGCGTCCGCATGGCCATGGCGCGCCGCCAGCCGCATCAGCCGATGGGCGCGAAATGTATTGGGCGTCTTTTCGATCGCATCGTAATTGAAAACCACGCCGTCCTCGCGTGCTGCCATGACGCTGTGCTGATCCAGCATCAGGCTGCGTTCCCAGCTGCCGAACTTCATCGTGCGATAGGTCTTCCGGCTGATTCCTTCGGGCGGCATACCGGGGTTCAACTCGAACGGTTGCCAATGGCGCTGCACATCGGCACCCGCCGGCAGTTTTTCGATCGCGCGGGCAAGCCGCTGTTCACCGATCAGACACCAGGGGCAGATGAAATCGGCCGTGATGGTGATGTTGATGGGCATGACCCACTCTCCTTTGGCTCTATCACTCTCCTTTGGCTCTATCACTCTCCTTTGGCTCTATATCGTCGCTGCGGAGCGCAATGATAATCGGCAGAATGAAGAGATGTTCATTACAGACATCGCAAAGGTGGGTGGCCGTCCTCGCCGGTGCTTCGACGATCAGCCCGGCCCGGTCCTGTTGCTCATAACGTCGTTATAACCCCATATATTTCGTGAAATAAAATGTCATCGCCGGGCTGGCATCGCCACATGGTTGCATTGATGGCTATATTTCCTATGCTTCCGCGCGAAAAATCGCCGCCAGGGTCATGGCGGACGGAAAATTGATTTGGGGGATGAAATAATATTCGAGCGGCAGGCAAGGAACGTCGGCATCGGCGCAAGGCGGGCCGGGGCGAACATGGCTGCAAGGCCGGCATCCATCCGCTCTTCCGATCCGGAAGGGCGGGTGCCATGCAATGTTTCCATCGGAAGGGCGGCCGCCTGATCGCAGGCGAAGGCCATGGGGGTGGACCTGCACCTGCCGATCAGCGTTGATCCAGACATATGATGCTTCAATCCATTCTTCCTGTCCGCAGCCTCCTCCTCGCCATCTTCATGCTGATGGCGGGTGGCGGCTTCATGAACACGCTGGTCAGCGTCAGGCTGGAACGGGCTGGCAGCAGTGCGCTGCTGATCGGCCTGGTCGGCACCGCCTATTTCGCCGGGCTTGTCGTCGGTTCCCTGCGCGGCCCGGCGCTGGTGCGCCGCGTCGGCCATATTCGTGCCTTCGCCAGCTTCGTTGCCTTTCTCAGCGCCAGCACGCTGGTCTATGCGATCTATCGCGACGGGTTGTTGTGGGGTGTGCTGCGTTTCGCCGACGGTGTCTGCCTGGCCGGCATCTATGTCTGCCTTGAAAGCTGGCTCAATGAACGGGCGGAGGCGGAAACGCGCGGCGCGGTGCTGGCCGGCTATATGATCGCGCTTTATGGCGGGCAGGCGATCGGCCAGTTCCTCCTCAACCTTGGTGGTGCACGGCCCACCCTGCCGCTGATCATCGGCTCCATCCTCATTTCACTGGCAGCGATTCCGGTGGTGCTCACCCGCATCGCCGCGCCGACGCCCAGCGATGCGGCGTCGTTGCCGTTCCGCACGCTTTACGGTGTTTCACCGCTTGGCATCGTCGGTGCCTGCCTTACCGGCGTCATGCTGGGCGCCTTTTATGCGCTGGGTGCAGTCTATGCGCGCAGACTGGGCATGAACGTCGCCGACACCGCCCTGTTCATGAGCGTGGTGATCATGGGCGGCGTCGCCCTGCAATGGCCGCTCGGCCGCCTTTCCGACCGGATGGACCGGCGCAAGGTCATCGTCCTTGGTTTTGCCGGGGCACTTGCCGCCAGCCTTGCGATTGCCCTGCTTGGCAGGCAGGGGCCGGTGCTGCTGGGGCTTGGCGCATTGTTTGGCGGGTTGAGCTTTGCGCTTTATCCGCTGTGCGTCGCGCACACGAACGATCATCTGCTGCCCGAACAGCGTGTCGCGGCCAGCGGCGGGCTGGTACTGCTCTATTCGCTTGGCGCGGCGCTTGGCCCATCGGCCGGCGCGCTGGCGATGACGCTTGGCGGAACGGCGGGCCTGTTCCTCTTCATCGCGGCCTGTGCGGGTGGCGCGCTGATCTTTGGCCTGTGGCGGCAGGCGCGTTCGCGGCCGGTGCCGGTCCATCTTCAGGAAAATTACGTCGTCCTGCCACGGACGACGCCGATGTCCGCCGCACTCGATCCGGTCGCCCCGGAAGATGCGCGGCCAGACGCACGGAGCACGACATGACCCATCAGCAACCCATTGGCGCAACCATTCCCAGCGGGCACCCCGAAGCGACGCCGCCGGGCGTATTGCGCCGCGCGATCAGCGCATCGGCCATCGGCAACGCTACTGAATGGTTCGACTATGGCATCTATGCCTATGGCGTCAGCTATATCGCCGCCGCCCTGTTTCCCGGTGAAGCGGCTGAAGCGACGCTGTTCGCGCTGGCCACCTTTGCGATTTCCTTCCTTGTCCGGCCGCTGGGCGGGTTGTTCTGGGGCCCGCTTGGCGATCGTTACGGCCGCAAGGCGGTGCTTGGCATCACCATCGTCTTGATGGCGGCGGCAACAGTGGGGGTCGGCCTTATCCCCTCCTATGCGACCATCGGCTTCTGGGCGCCGCTGCTGCTGGTGCTGTTGCGCATGATCCAGGGCTTTTCCACCGGCGGCGAATATGGCGGTGCCGCGATCTTCATGGCCGAATATGCGCCCGACGACCGGCGCGGCTTTTACGGCAGCTTTCTGGAAGTGGGCACGCTTGCCGGATTTTCGGGCGGCGCGCTGCTGATGCTGGGTGCGTCACTGCTGCTCGGCGACGATGTGATGCGCGACTGGGCGTGGCGCCTGCCGTTCCTGCTGGCCGGACCATTGGGGCTGGTCGGCGTCTATCTACGGTCGCGCATGGCCGAAACGCCATTGTTCCGCGAGGTGGAGGAACAACATGGGCAGGAGCCGTCGGGCAAGGTTTCGTTGCGCCATCTGTTCACGCGGCATCGGCGACCGCTGCTGGCGATGGGCGGGCTGGTCGTCTCGCTCAACGTCGTCAATTATACGCTGCTCAGCTATATGCCGACCTATCTGGAACGGCGGCTGGGCCTTTCCACCGACGCCGCGCTGGCGGTACCGGTGGCGGGCATGTTGTTCATGATGCTGTTGCTGCCCTTTGCCGGCGCGCTGTCGGACAGGATCGGCCGCAAGCCGTTGTGGCGCGTGTCGCTGATCGGGCTGATCGTGGCGGTTATCCCCCTCTATCACGTCATGGGCATGGGCATCGCCGCGGCAGTGATCGGCTATGTCCTGCTCGGCATGCTCTATGTGCCTCAGCTGGCAACGATTTCAGCGACATTCCCGGCATTTTTTCCAACGCCGGTGCGCTTTGCCGGCTTTGCGGTGTCGTATAACATCTCCACCTCGCTGTTCGGCGGCACCGCACCGGCGCTCAATTCCTGGCTGATCGACCTGACGGGCAACCCGCTGGTGCCGGCCTATGTCATGATCCTGGCCTGCCTGGTCGGGCTGGTCGCCCTGCGTTTCACCGAAGAAAGTGCGGGCAAGCCATTGCGCGACATGTGATTCCCGCCGTGCTGCGCCCTTGCAGGTACCGACCAGCGAGATCATTGCGCGTATACGGCCCAATCTGGCCCAGAGGCGCGCGCTTGGCATTGCGAATTGAGCGGCGGGGAAGGGCAATGATCCGCGCTGCCGGTCAGTGCAGGTTGCGCGCGAACAGATCCAGCATTTCGGCCCAGCCGCGTTCCGCCGCTTCCCGATCGTAAATGGGAAAATCGGTCTTCATCCAGCCATGGGCGGCGCCCGGATAGATTTCGCAACGATGGCGCACACCCGCTTCGTCCAGCGCAGCTTCCAGCCGCCGGGCCATTTCGGGCGGATAGCTGCGGTCATTATCGGCGCCCGCGACATAGACTTCCCCCTTTATCCGGGGCGCGAGCAGATGCGGGCTGACGGGCAGATCGGTCGCCAGATTGCCGCCATGGAAGCTGGCGGCGGCGGCCACCCGGTCGGGAAAGATGCCGGCCGCCGTCAACGCCATGCCGCCCCCCATGCAGAAGCCGACGGTGCCGATCCTGTCGCCGGCGACATCGTCCCGTTTGTCGAGCCAGGCGATGAAGGCCGCCGTGTCTTCCGCCGCCTTATGGTTGTCGGTCGTCGCCATCATCGGGCCGATCACGGCGCGCATGTCGCCCTTGAACACTTCCGCCGGCACCAGCGTCTCATAAGGGCCGAAGCGATAGAACAGATCGGGCAGCAGCACGACATAGCCGGCATCGGCCAGCCGCTGCGCCATGCCGATCAGCGCCGGGCGAATGGCCAGCGCATCCATATAGACGATGATCGCCGGCCATGGCCCGCTTCCTTCAGGCGTCAGCACATGAACGGGACATTCACCGTCACTGGTGCGGATGCTGTGCTGTTCATGGGCCATGTGCTGTTCCTTCATGCCGAGACGAAATGGCGCCGCACCGTATCGCCACCGCCGCCGTGCCGCCAGCATGTCATGGGCACCGCCAGCGCTGCCATGCGTTCCTCATGGCAGAGGACCATCGGCTGCGACAAAGGGGGAGACGGCGCATTGCGCGGCATAGATTTCAGCTCATTGCACAGCATGTTGGTGACGTTGATCGGCCTTGCCTTTGTCACGCTGATCGGCGTCGGCATCCGGCTGGTGATGATGTTCACCATTCAGCAGCGGCGCGAACGGATGAACCGCCAGATCAACGAACGGCTGCGCACGCTGATTGCCGCCTACAAGACGCTTGGCGGCTCCTTCACCGGTGATCTTGCCGTCGATCCCCGGCACTTGCGTGACTTGCGACGCACGGCCGGGACAAATGGGGTGTCGGGAGTGGAAGGCACGGGCGATGCCGCCCGGCCCCAGCCCGCGCTGGACCTGACGGCAGAGCATCTTGGATCAGACCGGGCGCGGCGCATCCGCGATGCAGTGGAAGCGGCCCTGTCCGACATCATTCTGCTGGGCACCGAAACCCATGTCCGGCTGGCGGAACGGGCAGTGCGCGAGCTGGTCGCCGGCCGGCCGGTGCACATGCATGAACTGGTCGTCGCCCTTCGCGATTATATCCGTCGTGCGCTGGATCTTGACCCGATACCGGCCGATCTCGTCATTCCCGTGCAGGGGCCGGCGCGCCTTGCCGGCGGCAGCGGGCGCAAGGGTGAAGGGGCGGGTGGCGGCCGTTCCGGCAGTGGCGGCGGTTCCGGCGGAGGCGGAATGGGCGGCGGCATGGGTGGTGGCGGCATGGGCGGTGGCCTTGGCGCCGGGGCGGATGATCCGGCCGCGCACGACCATCATCGCTGAAACAGCCGGCTTCTTCCCGCTTTCCGCACGTTTCCACCGCAAAAGCCGGGCGGCGGGCTTTCCCCCGCCGCATGCCATGCGCTAGGCAGGGCCATGTGCCGATCGGCAAAAGAAACTGACGGAGAAGGAACAGCCGATGTGTGATGACAGGCCATGGCCACAGCAGGGCCGCGAACGGATGATCGTGCCGGCGCCCGTTGGCCGCGTGGGCACGGCCATCCCCGATCCGGAACCGGAACTGCTTGCCCGCATGGATGCCGATCATGTGTTCATGATGGGGGACAATCCGGCGCTGCCGCGCATGCCCGAACGCCCCCGGTTGCTCGACTTCTTCAAACATCGTTTCAGCGACATCACCATTCGCCATCTGTTGACCAGCGGCAAGCGCGCTCTGGACCAGGGCATGGACGAAAAGGTGGTGATGGCCTGCCTGCTCCACGATATTTCCAATGGTTGTTTCGTGCGTGCGGACCATGGCTATTGGGGCGCGCAGATGATTGCGCCCTATGTGGACGAGGAAGTGGCATGGGCGGTGAAATATCACCAGCCGCTGCGCTATTTCGCCGATGAAGCCAATGGCTATACCTATCCCGAAAGCTATCACCGCTTCTTCGGCCCGGATTATGTGCCGCCCGAATATATCCGCCGCGATGCGGAAGAGGCGCGCAATCATCGCTGGTACATGACGTCGCGGCTGGTGACGATCTATGACATTTATTTCTTCGATGATCCCGAACCGATCGATCCGGAAATCTTCACCGACATCATCGGCCGCAATTTCCGCGAACCCGAAGAAGGGCTGGGCTTCGATGGATCGCCCACCGCCCATATGTGGCGCACGATGATCTGGCCCAACAACTTCCTCTGACGGCGCAAAACGACGTTGATGGTGTTTTTTGCTTGCAAATCCCGGTGATCGGCCCCTCGATGCGCGCGCGGCGAACGGCGGGCATCGGGGGGTGTCCGCTCGCCGCCTTTGCAGGACGAACCGATAAGCCGGGGGTGGGGATGGATGAACAACAGGGCCAGCAGCCGAAAACCGGCGTGGCCATAAGGGCCTATGTGCTTTTGCTGCTTGCGCTGGTGGCGGAAGGCTATGATCTGCAGGCCGCCAATTTTGCCGCGCCGGAACTGGTGCGCGTGCTGGGCATCACACGGGCGGAAGTCGGCCCGCTGCTGTCCGCCAGTCTTGTCGGCGTGCTGCTGGGCGCGGTGCTCATCGGTCCGCTGGGGGACCGGCTGGGGCGCAAGCGGCTGATCGTCTGGGCCTGCGTGTCCTATGGTGTGTTCTCGCTGATCGCGTCGCAGATGCACGCGCTGTCGGGGTTGATCGCGCTGCGCTTCCTCATCGGTGTCGGGTTGGGCGGCGTGCTGCCCAACGCACTGGCGCTTGCGGGCGAAGTGTCCCCGCCGGGACGGCAGGCCAGCGCCACCGCCATTATCGGCATCGGCATCACCTTTGGCGGGGTGGTCGCGGGCATGGTCGCGGCCGCGCTGCTGCCGGCCTATGGCTGGCCGTCGCTGTTCATCGTCGGCGGCGTGGTGCCGCTGCTGATCGCGGTGCTGCTGCAGGTCGGCCTGCCGGAATCGCCAGCCTTCCTCAACCGGGGTCCGACACCGCGCGCTGTCGATGCCACGCCAACGCCGCCCGGCCCCGGCGTGCTGCTTCAGGGTGGCATGGCCTGGGTGACGATCGGCATATGGGTGGTGTTCGCCGCCGTGCTGATGACGGTCTATCTGCTCAGCGGCTGGCTGCCGCTGCTGCTGGGACAGAGCGGATTTTCACCGCGTGCGGCCGCGCTCATCACTTCCGGCTATCATGCCGGCGGGGTGATAGGCGGCATCACCGCCAGCCTGCTGCTGGGTCGCCACGGCTGGAAGACAGTGGCGATTTTTGCCTTTGCCGCCTGTCTTTTCCTTGTCCTGCTGCTGTGGGACAGCGGATCGACCGCATTGCTGGCGCTTGGCATCATGGCCGCCGGTTTCTGCGTTACCGGCACGCAGAATGCCATCAACGGCGCGGCAGGTGTCACCTATCCGGCGTCGATGCGCGCGCGCGGCCTTGGCTGGGCGCTGGGCCTTGGCCGACTGGGGTCGATCGCCGGGCCGCTGGTCGGCTCGCTTGCGGTCTGGCTGGGGCTGACGCAGGCACGCGAACTTTTCATGCTGCCCCTGATCCCGCTGGGCATTGCCGCAGGCATTGCGCTGGCGCTCAGGGGGCGAACGGCGCAGTGATGCCGGAATACAGAATTAGACCCAAAGTGATTGAAGGAGAGCATTGATGACCCGGAAGATGCGCAAGATTGCGACGGAAGAAGCCTTTTCCATTCCCGAAGTGGCAGAGGCGCTGAAGCAGGTCGTTCGCGGCCCGACCTCCAGCCTCGACAAGCTGCTGTGCAAGGGCATTTACGACAGTGCCGGCAACGAGCCGGGCTATGCGCGGATGAACTTCCTCGACGGGCTGACCGACATCGAGGACCGCCGCCTGAAGGAAATGAACGACCTTGGCGTCGACATGCACATATTGTCGCTGACCGCGCCGGGCGTGCAGATGTTCGACGCCGACACGGCGTGCGATCTGGCGACGCTGGCCAATGACCGGCTGGCAGAGGTGATTTCGCGCAATCCCACCCGCTTTGCCGGCCTTGCCAGCTTTGCGCCCCAGTCTCCGCGCCGCGCGGCAAAGGAGATGGAACGCGCGATGAAGGAACTGAAGCTCAACGGCTTCATCCTCAATTCGCATACCAACAACGAATATCTCGACGACCCGAAATACTGGCCGATCCTGGAAGCGGCCGAAGCACTCGACGGCTGCATCTATATCCATCCGCGCGCTGCATCGGACGGGCTGAAGGGGCCGCTGCAGGATTACGGCATGGATTCGGCCATGTGGGGCTATGGCGTGGAAGTCGGCACCCATGTGGTGCGGATGATGGCCAGTGGCCTGTTCGACCGCTTCCCGAAGCTGAAGATCTGCATCGGCCATATGGGCGAGGCGGTGCATTTCTGGATCTGGCGCATCACCTTCATGAACAGCCGTGCGCAGCAGATCGGGCGCGCACCGAAGACCGAACTGACGATGGAGGAATATTTCAAGCGCAACTTCGTGATCACGACCAGCGGTGTCGAGGATCATCTGCCGCTGCGCTATTCGATCGACAAGATCGGCATCGACAATGTGATGTGGGCGATCGACTATCCCTATCAGCCGATGAAGCCGGCCGTGGACTTCATGGACAGCGCCCCCGTGACCGAGGAAGAGCGTCACAAGCTCTATCACGGAAATGCAGAACGCATCTTCCACATCGCACCGCTGGCGGACTGATACCGCAACACGCCCCGCCTGTCCCATAGTGGCGGGCGGGGTGATTCGCCCGATTGCCGCTGTGCCGCCGAACCGCTATGGCATGGCCATGGTTCCTCTTTCGTTCTGCGGGCACGACATGCTGGCGCTGGCCGATGGCGCCCTGTTCTGGCCACGGCACCGGGCGCTGCTGATCGCTGATCTTCACCTTGAAAAGGCCAGCTTCCTTGCCAGCTACGGCCAGCCGCTGCCGCCCTATGACAGCCTGGCCACGCTGGAAAGGCTGGAGGCGCTGGCTGTGCAGACTGCGCCGGCGCGAATCTATTGCCTGGGTGACAGCTTCCACGACCGCCAGGGGCCGTCCCGTCTCGATCCCGCAGTGGCGGCGCGGCTGTGTGCCATGGCCGATGCGGTGGACTGGATATGGATCACCGGCAACCACGACATTGGCGCCAGTGGCTTTCCCGGCGGGCGCGTGTGCGTGGAGGAGGTGCTCGACGGCGTCTGTCTGCGTCACGAAGCGATACCTGCCGATCCGCGCCCCGAAATATCGGGACATTGGCACCCCAAGCTACGCATCCGCGTGCGTGGCCGTTCAGTTTCGCGCCGCTGCTTCGTGCGATCGGCAAGCAAGCTGGTGCTGCCGGCCTTCGGCAGCTTCACCGGGGGGCTGGATGCAGGCCACCCCGCACTGATGGCGGCAATGGGCGGCACGGCGGAAGCGCTGGTGCCGCTGCCCGACCGGTTGCTGCGCTTTGCGATAGCTGCCTGATCGTGGAGGTCTGCCCAGCCTGAATATCGGCTGCGCCGCCGCGGTCAGATCACCGGCGTCTTGTAATGATGCCAGGTGAAGATTGCCGCAGCCCCGCGATGGGGGCGCCACGCCTCCGCCAGCTGGCGCACCATCCGCTCACCCGGCTTTTCATCCAGCCCAAGGATGCGCCCAACCTCGATCTGCACGGCAAGATCACCGGCGGGCCATATGTCTGCCCGCCCTTCGGCAAACAGCAGATAAACCTCCGCAGACCAGCGGCCGATTCCCTTGACGGAGGTGAGGCGCGCAATCGCTTCCTCATCATCCTGCGGAAGTGCGTCCAGCGGCAGGCGGCCGGATGATATCTCCTCGGCAAGGCTGCGCGCATAGGCCTGTTTCTGGCGGGAAAGGCCGGCAGCACGCAATGCCTCGTCCGGCAGGGAGAGAAGGGCGACCGGATTGTCGATCTCCCCCACCGCGGCTTCCAGCTTGCGCCATATCGCATCGGCGGCGAGAAAGCTGACCTGCTGGCCGATGATGGTGCGCAGCAGGCTTTGATACCCCCGGTCGCGGCTGCGCGGTTCAGGATAGCCGACCCGTTCCAGCGCGCGGGCAAAGGCCGGTTCACGCAATGCAAGGGCGTCCAGCCCCTCTTCCAGTTGCTGCCGTGTCAGTGCCAAAACATCAGCCTTTGCTTGATTTCGGGGGGCAGCCGCTTCATAGCCGCGGACTGCATGCAAGGAATAGTGGGGAAAAGTTGATCATGGCGAAGCTGACGGTCGTGACGCGCGAAGGCCAGGAAACAACGATTGATGCCGAAAATGGCCTGTCGGTCATGGAAGCCATTCGCGAGGCCGGCTTTGACGAGCTTCTGGCGCTGTGCGGCGGCTGCTGCTCCTGCGCGACCTGCCATGTCTATGTCGATGGTGAATGGGCCGACAAGCTCGACCCGATGAGCGAGGACGAGAACGACCTGCTCGACAGTTCCGATCATCGCCAGCCGGTGTCGCGCCTGTCCTGCCAGATCCAGCTGAAGGACGAACTGGACGGGCTTCGCGTCACCATCGCCCCGGAAGACTGATCGGGCGACAATCCGGCAGGTTGGGGTTCAGCAGATTATCGCATTCCCGGTTGCCGCTGCCAGCCGGGATGCGGCCCGCCACAGCGAGGCACGCTGACCGGCGGCCAGCATTTCGCAAAGCCGCAGGTCGAAGGCGCAGCGGTTCTTGCGCGCGGCATCGCCGATGCAGCCCAGCAGCAGCCATTCATCATAGCTGATCGGGCAGCCGCAGCCGGTGGGGAACAGCCGCAATCTTTCCGGCCATGACTGCGTCGCTTCTTCCATGAAACAGGCGACCGGCCCTGCCATATCGGGCAGGCCGATGCCTTCCAGCCCGCTTTTCAACGCCAGCGTCACCGGATCACCCGCCAGCGCAGCGCGCAGCCATTCGCGCATCGACCACAGGATGATCCTGTCGCTCAATTCCAGCGCAGCGGCGGGCGGCCGGGCCGGCAACAGGGAAGTTATGGCGGATGACATTGCATCGCTCCGTTAATGAGAGTCGTTATCAATAAATGCCCTCTGGATTTTGGCAAGTGCTATTTTGCACTGTGGCGCTGGCCGATCCTGCTGCTAGAGAATGCACCATGGCGTTGACCGAGCTGCGCACCGAAAGATTTTTCGAAGACAAGAACCGGGCGTTCTGGATTCTTCAATGCACGGGCTGGGGCGGCTATTTCGTCGTCCGCGCGCTCGGCGGGCTGGCCAATGCCATGGGGCTGGTGTTCGTGCTGCCGACGCTGCTTGCCACCACCACCGGCTTTTCACTGACCCTGTTGATGGGGGCGCTCTATCGCCGGGTCATCCGCATGTCGCCGCTGTGGGTATGGATCATTTCCGCGATTGTCGTGGCATTGTCCTCCGCCGCTTTTTCGACGATCGAAGTCTGGGCGCATGCCACATTCTACAAGCCCGGCTGGCGGCCGGAGGGCGTGGAGTTCCTGGGCGCCATATTGCTGGATGTCGCGGTGCTCGGTGCGTGGACGGCGCTATATTTCGGCACCAATTTCTATCTGATGCTGTCGCGCCAGAACGAGCGGCTGCTGAAGTTGAGCAGCCAGGCGAGCCAGGCGCAGCTGGCGATGCTGCGTTATCAGCTCAACCCGCATTTCCTGTTCAACACGCTCAACTCCATTTCCACCCTTGTCCTGCTGAAGCAGACCGACCGCGCCAACGCCATGTTGTCGCGGCTGGCGTCTTTCCTGCGTTACACGCTGGTGGGCGAGCCGACGGCGCAGGTGCCGGTCGCGGCCGAGGTGGAAAGCCTGAAGCTGTATCTGGAAATCGAGAAGATGCGCTTCGAAGACAGGCTGCGCCCGCATTTCGAGATCGAACCGCGCGCCGGCGAAGGGCGTGTGCCGTCGCTGCTGTTGCAGCCGCTGGTTGAAAATGCCATCAAATATGCAGTGACGCCGCAGGAAGAGGGGGCCGACATCACAGTCGATGCGCGTGTCATTGGAGACCGGCTGATCCTGACGGTGTCGGATACGGGGCCGGGCATCAACGATGCCCTCCCGCGCCCTTCATCTTCAACGGGCGTCGGCTTGTCGAACACCCGGGACCGTCTGGCGCAAGCCTATGGACCGGACCATCGTATCGAACTCAGAACGAACACTTCAGGGGGCACAGACGTTGTTATCGAGATTCCATACCAGCGGGAGCTGGCCAAGGAGCCCACTGCATGACGATTCGAACAATTCTGGTTGACGACGAACCCCTTGCCATCCAGGGGCTTGCCCTGCGTCTGGAGGCACATCCCGATGTTGAAATAGTGGCGACCTGCCAGAACGGTCGTGAAGCCATTCGCGCCATCAAGACACACAAGCCCGATCTGGTTTTCCTCGACATTCAAATGCCCGGTTTCGACGGCTTTTCCGTCGTCCAGGGGTTGATGGAGGTTGAACCGCCGTTGTTCGTCTTCGTCACCGCCTATAGCGATTATGCGCTGAAGGCCTTTGACGCCCATGCCGTCGATTATCTGATGAAGCCGGTGGAGGACGATCGGCTTGCCGGCACGCTGGACCGGGTTCGCCAGCGCCTTGCCGAAAAGCGGGCGAGCGGGGAGGCCAATCGCCTGAAGGAAGTGCTTGCCGAAGTGGCGCCGGAAGCGGCCGCCGACATCGGCGATGAAGATGACGCACCTGCCAGCAACCGCTTTGAAAAGCTGATCAACATCAAGGATCGTGGCCAGATTTTCCGCGTCGATGTCGATTCCATCGAACGGATCGATGCCGCGGGCGACTATATGTGCATCTATACCGGCGACAACACGCTGATCCTGCGCGAAACGATGAAGGATCTGGAAAAGCGCCTCGACCCGCGCCGGTTCCAGCGGGTTCACCGCTCCACCATCGTCAACCTCGATCAGGTGCGGCAGGTAAAGCCGCATACCAATGGCGAATGTTTCCTCGTCCTTGAATCAGGCGCGCAGGTGAAGGTTAGCCGCAGCTATCGCGATGTGGTGGCGCGCTTCGTTCACTAGGGCGTCTCCGTGCGTGACCGGCGGGATGATGCGCGGCGGACCGGCCGGCGCTGCCTATGCATCCTGCCGGTGCATGGTACGCCGGGTGGCATTTTGACCGGCGGCATAGCGGCAGCAGATCGTCCTGATCGCCTGATCGACATGGCTGTCGATCTCATCAGCGGACATGGGATCGACCACGCCGCACAATGAGTGGACATGCACGCGGTGGAGCAGCAGGGCCAGGAAGGTTTCCGCCGCCTGCACCGGATCGTCCACGCACAATGCGCCGTTCATGTTCCAGCGGTCGAACAGCAGCGCCAGCTTGGCGCGTGATTGTTCCGGCCCGCTGCGGTCGAAATAATTGCCGAAACTGGGATCGCGCAGGCTTTCGCCAACGATGATACGCAAAAGGCCGACGGATTGCGGGTCGAGCACAAGGCTCATGAGATGGGCCGCAAGGTCGCGCAACACCGTTTCCGGCGGACCTTCCGCCTCGGTCAGCGCGCCGATTTCGGCGTTGTTGTGCATGCAGCGTTCCGCGACGATCGCGCGCAGCAGTCCGGCCTTATTCTCGAAAAGTTCATAGGCGGTGGCTAATGACCCGCCTGAACGGCGGATGACATCCGACATGCTGACATTCGCATATCCACATTCAAGGAACAGCGTGAACGCCGCATCCATGATCGCCCGACGGCGCTTTTCCTTCCGGTCGCCATCCTGTTTCACTGTGTTCGGTTGAACCACATCATGCACCCACACCATCCTCTTGACCGTCGGTGTAACATGCATTACGGACTTTTCCAACCTGGTGATGAAATGACCATGGCGTCTTTTCCATGCCAGCTCTTTTTATGCCGCGTCGCGGCGATGTTATGGTGAAACGATGATTGGGATTGCCTGCCGGATCGGGTGTCCTCGCGACACGGCCAGGGGCATGATTCTGCCTGCCGTGATGGCGGGCCTGCTGTTGCTTGCCGGCTGCGGCGGTGGCGGACAGCCGCCCGCGGCGCCCCCGCCGGAGGTGGATGCCGTCACCATCCGCTATCAACCGGTCGATTATGTGGCGGAACTGCCGGCGCGCGTGCAGGCCATGCGCACGGCTGAGGTGCGTGCCCGCGTCAACGGCATCGTCGAACGCCGCCTTTATGTCGAAGGCACTGACGTGAAGGCCGGCACGCCGCTGTTCCAGATCGATCCGCGTGAAATGCGCGCCGCCTATGACGCGGCGCGGGCGGCGCTGTCGCGTGCCCAGTCGGTCGAACGCAACGCAAAGCAGGATGTGGAGCGTTATCGCCCGCTCGTCGGGCGCGAGGCGATCAGCAAGCAGGAGTTCGATGCCGCCATCGCCCGCGGCGCACAGGCAACCGCCGATGTCGAATCGGCCCGTGCGCAGGTCGACCGTGCAAAGCTCGACCTGACCTACGCCACCGTCACCGCGCCGATCAGCGGCCGCGCCGGCCGGGCGCAGGTGACGGAGGGCGCGCTGGTCAGCGCCAGCCAGGCAACATTGATGGCGACGGTCGAACAGCTGGACCCGATCTATGTCAATTTTTCCCAGTCCAGCAACGCGCTGCTGACGCTGCGACGCGACATGGAAAATGGCGAACTGAAGCTGAACGGCGTCGGCCGGGCCAAAGTGCGCCTCATCCTCGACGATGGCAGCGAATATGACGAAACCGGCCAGCTCGACTTTCTCGACATGGCGGTCGATCCGTCGACGGGCACCGTCTCGCTGCGTGCCGAATTTCCCAACCCGCGCCGCATATTGCTGCCCGGCCAGTTCGTACGCGCGCGCATAGAAGTGGGGATGCGCCGCAATGGCATCACCGTGCCGCAACGCGCGGTGCAGATCACCAACAACGGATCGTCAGTGATGGTCGTCGGCAAGGACAATATCGTGTCCGTCCGTCAGGTGAAGACCGGTGAAATGCGCGATGGCAGCTGGATCATCGAATCCGGGCTGAAACCCGGCGACCGGGTGATAACCAACGGGTTGCAGAAGGTGCAGCCGGGCAAGCCCGTGCATATATCCGGCACGCCGCCGCAGGGTGCGGCCCCGGCGAAAAAGGGCTGAGGCTGAATGGCCAGGTTCTTCATCAGCCGCCCGGTCTTTGCCTGGGTCATCGCGCTTGCCATCGCCATCGCCGGCCTGCTGGCGCTGCGTGCGCTTCCGGTTGAACAATATCCGGAAGTCGCGCCGCCGTCGCTGAACATCAACGTCACTTATCCAGGGGCCGATGCAGCCACGCTGGAACAGACGGTGACGGCGGTGATCGAACAGGAACTGAACGGCGTGGAGGGTTTCCTCTACATGTCGTCGCAAAGCCAGTCCAACGGCACTGCGTCGATCACCGTGACGTTCAAGTCAGGCACCGACATCGACATCGCGCAGATGGAAGTGCAGAACCGGCTTCGGCGGGTGGAAGCCCGTTTGCCGGAAGAAGTGCGGCGACAGGGCATCCAGGTCAATCAGGCCAATTCGTCCTTCCTGATGGTGGTGGCGCTGCGGTCGGCCGATAATTCGTTGACCGCTCTCGATCTCGGCAACTTCGCGACGACGCGTGTCATCGATGAATTGCGGCGGGTTCCCGGCGTCGGCAATGTGGAGCTGTTCGGCTCGGAATATGCCATGCGCATCTGGCTCGATCCGGCGAAGCTCACCGCCTATAATCTGTCGGCGGCCGAAGCGCTGGCGGCGGTGCAGGAACAGAACAGCCAGACGCCGGGCGGGCAGATCGGTGATCAGCCGGTCGCACCGGGGGCGGATCTGAACGCGACCGTCATCACCCAGAATCGCTTCACCCGTCCCGAACAGTTTGAAAACATCATCCTGAAGGCGAACCCCGATGGATCCACCGTGCGGCTGGCCGATGTCGGCCGGGTGGAACTGGGCGCTGCCAATTACCTCACCCAGACCCGGCTCAACGGGCAGCCGATGGCCGGCATGGCGATCCAGCTGAGCAGCGGCGCCAATGCGCTGGCCACGGCCGAAGGCGTGAAGACGCGGATGAAGGAACTGGCGCAAAGCTTCCCGTCCGATGTCAATTACGTCATCCCCTATGACACTACCCGCTTCATCCAGGTGTCGCTGGTCGAGGTCGCCAAGACGCTGGGCGAAGCCATGGTGCTGGTGTTCTTCGTCATGTTCCTGTTCCTGCAGAGCTGGCGGGCGACCATCATTCCCACCATTGTGGTGCCCATCGCGCTGCTTGGCGCATGTCTGGGGCTGTGGCTGTTCGGCTTTTCCATCAACGTGCTGTCGCTGTTCGGCATGGTGCTGGCCATCGGCATCGTGGTGGACGATGCGATCGTCGTCATCGAAAATGTCGAGCGCGTGATGGAAGAGGACGGGCTCGGCCCGTTCGACGCGACGGTCAAGGCGATGGGGCAGATCGTCAACGCCATTATCGGCATCACCTTGGTGCTGGTGGCGGTGTTCATCCCCATGGCGTTCTTCCCCGGTTCCACCGGGGCGATCTATCGCCAGTTCTCGATCACGCTGGCGCTGTCCATGGCCTTTTCGGCGCTGATGGCGCTCACCCTCACTCCCGCGCTATGCGCGACGCTGCTGAAGCGGCCGACGCATGGCACGGAAAATGAGGGGGAGAAGCCGCGCAGAACCGGGGCTCACGGCCTGCTGATGCGCTTCTTTGCCGGGTTCAATCGGTGGTTCGGCCGCACGACGCATCGCTATCAGGGCATTGTTGGTCGTGTGCTGCGCGCGCCGCTGCGCTGGCTGGCAGTGTTCGGCGCGGTCACCGCGTGCGCGGTGCTGATGTTCAGCACAATTCCGGGTGGCTTCCTTCCGGAAGAAGATCAGGGCGCCATCATCTCCATCATCCAGGGTCCGCCCGGCTCGACGAGCCAGCGCACGCTGGACACGCTGAAGCAGGTGGAAAAATTCTATATGGCGCAGCCGCAGGTGGCCAATGTCATCGGCATCGTCGGCTTCAGCTTTTTCGGCAATGGTCAGAATGCCGGCATCGTGTTCGTGCCGCTGAAGGACTGGGAAGAACGACACGGCAAGGAAAACACCGCACAGGCGCTGGTGACCCGTGCGTTCGGAGCCTTTTCGCAGATCAAGGACGCCATGGTGTTCCCGGTCAATCCACCGGCGATCCAGTCCCTTGGCAATGCCAGCGGCTTCACCTTCAAGCTGGAGGATCGCGGTGGCAATGGTGCCACGGCGCTGCTGGCCGCGCGCAACCAGCTGCTTGGCATGGCGATGCAGAGCAAGGTGCTGACCGGGGTTCGCCCTGAAGGGATGGAGGATTCACCCGAACTGCGCGTGCAGATAGACCGGGTGAAGGCGCGTGCGCTTGGCCTGTCCATCGCCGACATCAACCAGACGTTGTCGATCGCCTTTGGTTCGGCCTATGCCAATGACTTCACCCGTGATGGCCGCGTGCTGCGCGTGCTGTTGCAGGCCGAAGCAAGCGCACGGATGACGCCGCAGGACATTCTGGATCTTCGGGTGCGCAATGCCGATGGCGACATGGTGCCGTTCGGCGCCTTCACCACTGCCGAATGGACGGCAGGCCCGCCGCAGTTGCAGCGCTATAACGGCTATCCGGCGATGACGATCTCGGGCAATGCCTCGGCTGGTCACTCATCGGGCGATGCCATGGCGGAGATGGAGCGCCTTGCCTCCAAGCTGCCGGATGGCTTCACTTATGAATGGACCGGCATTTCGTTCGAGGAACAGCAGGCGTCGGGCCAGATCGTGTCGCTGATGGGGCTGTCGCTGCTGGTGGTCTTCCTGCTGCTGTCGGCGCTTTACGAAAACTGGACGATCCCGGTGGCGGTGCTGCTGGTGGTGCCATTGGGCGTGTTCGGCGCGCTGGTCGCCACCTGGGCCAGGGGCCTGCCGCTGGACGTCTATTTCAACGTCGGCCTGATCACCATCATCGGCCTTGCCGCGAAGAATGCGATTCTGATCGTCGAATTCGCCAAGGACCTGGAGGCGGAAGGCAAGGGCGTGATGGAAGCGACGATGGAGGCGGTGCGCCTTCGTCTGCGGCCGATCATCATGACCTCGCTGGCCTTTGTGCTTGGCGTGTTCCCGCTGGCCATCAGCACCGGCGCCGGTGCCGCCAGCCGGGTTGCGGTGGGCACCGGTGTGATGGGCGGCATGATCGCGGCCACCATGCTGGGCATCTTCTTCACCCCCTTGTTCTATCTGTCGGTGCGTCGGTGGATCAATCGTGGTCGCCCGCTTGGCGGTGCGCGCGAATTGCCGCCGCAGACCGACGGCAAGCTGGAGGACGGCCATGCATAAGCGCCGCCTTGCCGTTGTCACCCTTTCCGCCATGTCGATGGCGCTGCTTGCCGGCTGTTCGCTGGAGCCGCGTTATCAACGACCGGTGCCGCCGGTGGCGGCGGGCTATGACAACAAGCTGCCGGCCGATGCCGGCGGCCGCCCGGCGCCTGAAATCGGCTGGCAGGAGTTCTTCACCGATCCCCGGCTGAAGGCGCTGGTGGAACTGGCGCTGGTCAATAACCGTGATCTGCGCGTTTCCGCGCTGCGGATCGAGGAAGCGCGCGGCCAGTATCGCATACAGCGGGCCGATCAGCTGCCTTCGGTTTCGGCTTCGGCTTCGGCCACGCGCAGCCGGACCGCACCGGCCACCTATGGCGACGACATACCGGACGGGCTGATTTCCACCGATCCGCAGACGCTTTACAATGTCAGCGTCGGCGTCACTTCGTTCGAGCTGGATTTCTGGGGTCGGGTGCGCAGCCTGACCGATGCGGCGCGTGCACAATATCTTTCCACCGTGGAGGGGGAGCGGGCGTTCCGCATCTCGCTGATCGCCGATGTCGCTTCCGCCTATCTGACGATGCAGTCGCTGGACGAACGCATCCGGCTGGCCAATTCGACGCTGGAAAGCCGGCAGAAGGGCGTGGAGCTTGCGCGGCTGCGGCTGAATGCCGGCGTGACATCCGCGCTGGATTTCCGCCAGACGCAGACGTTGCTGACGCAGGCGGAAACCGAACTTGCCAGCCTGAAACGGCAGGCGGCACAGACGCGCCATGCGCTTGAAGTGCTGGTTGGCGGTCCATTGCCTGCCAATCTGCCGCCGCCGCTGCCGCTGGCCGACCAGCGGCTGGACCATGCGCTGGGCGTCGGCCTGCCGTCGGACCTGCTGCTCAACCGGCCCGATGTGCTTGGCGCGGAACAGAGCCTGATTGGCGCCAATGCCAATATCGGTGCGGCGCGCGCGGCCTTTTTCCCGAGCATCAGCCTGACGGGCAGCTTTGGCTATGCATCGACCGATCTCGACAATCTGGTCGGCAAGGACGGCAAGAGCTGGAGCTTTGGGCCATCGATTTCGCTGCCGATCTTCGATTTCGGCCGCAACAAGGCCAATCTGGATGTCGCCAAGGCGCAGCGTGACATCGCCGTGGCCACTTATGAAAAGACGGTGCAGACCGCCTTTCAGGAAGTGGCCGATGCACTGGCCGGGCGGCGTTATCTTGCCGAACAGGTGGCGGCGCAAGGCCGCGCACTGACCGCGCAGCGCGATCTGGCGGAGCTGGCCGATCTTCGCTACCGCAATGGCGTTGCCGATTATCTGGAAGTGCTGGATGCGCAGCGCAACCTGTTTTCCGCCGAACAGACGCTGGTGGAAACGCGGCGCGAACAGCAGGCCAATCTCGTCACGCTTTACGTTGCGCTTGGCGGCGGCGTCATCCGCTGAAACGGATAATGGCCGGATGAAGAGCATTCCCCCTCATCCGGCCATCTGTTGAAATCGGACTGTTGAAATCCGGCGCCTTCCCCGATGGGAAGGCGCTTTTCGCCGATTTTCGTCAGTGGACCACGCCAGCGGCGGCAAGCACCGCCATGGTCGTCAGGTCCGACGCGGTCGATGTCATCGCCGCGATCTGCACCGGCTTGGCCATGCCCACCAGGAACGGGCCGATCACCGCGCCACCGCCCAGTTCCTTCAGCAGCTTGGCCGAAATATTGGCCGATTGCAGGCCGGGCATGATCAGCACATTGGCAGGGCCGGAAAGCCGGTTGAACGGATAATGGCGGTGCATGTCGCGGTTCAGTGCGACATCCGGTGCCATTTCGCCGTCATATTCAAAGCCGACGCCACGCATGTCGAGCAGGCTCACAGCGTCGCGGATATTGTCGAGCCATTTGCCCGGCGGATTGCCGAAATTGGCATAGGACAGGAAGGCGACGCGCGGTTCCTGCCCCATGCGGCGCGCAACAGCGGCGGTCTGTTCGGCAATATCGGCCAGTTCGGACGAACTGGGCCGTTCATTCACCGTGGTGTCGGCAATGAACACCGTATGGCTGCGGCCGATATACATATGGATGCCAAAAGGCACATGGCCGCCGGCGGGGTCGATCACCTGCCGCACCTGGATCATCGACTGGCGGAAATGCCGCGTGACGCCGGTGATCATCGCTTCGCCATAGCCCATGTCGAGCAGCAGCGCGCCGAAGATGTTGCGATCCTGATTCACCAGCCGCACACAGTCGCGGTGCAGATGGCCCTTGCGCTGCAACCGGGCATAAAGCCGATCGACCATTTCGGGGACCAGCGGCGATACGCGTGCGTTGTGGATCTCGAAATCATCGGGGTTTACGCCAAGCAGTTGCAGGCGTTCGCGCACCGGTTCGTCCCGGCCGACCAGCACCGGCGTGCCATAGCCGCCGTCGCGGAAGGCGATTGCCGCGCGCAGCACCACTTCCTCCTCCGCTTCGGCGAAGATCACCCGTGCCGGATTGGCGCGCGCCTTGTCATAAGCGGCGGAAAGCACGGCGGTGGTGGGGTTCAGCCGGGCGCGCAACGCGGTTTGATAGGCGGCCTGATCCTCGATCGGGCGTTGTGCCACGCCCGTCGCCATGGCCGCGCGGGCCACCGCCATCGGCACGGTTTCGATCAGCCGCGGGTCGAAGGGGGCGGGAATGATATATTCCGGGCCAAAGCTGTGGCCGCTGCCGCCATAGGCGGCCGCCACTTCCTCTGGCACCTGCTGGCGGGCGAGATCCGCCAGCGCCTGCGCGGCCGCGATCTTCATCTCTTCGTTGATGGTCGTCGCCCGCACGTCCAGCGCACCACGGAAGATATAGGGGAAGCCCAGGACGTTGTTGACCTGATTGGGATAATCCGACCGGCCGGTGGCGATGATCGCGTCGGAACGCACGGCCTTGACGTCTTCCGGCCGGATTTCGGGATCAGGGTTGGCCATGGCGAAAATGATCGGGCGCGGGGCCATGGCTTTCACCATGTCCTGCGTCACCGCGCCGGCCACCGAAAGGCCGAAGAACACATCCGCGCCCTTCAGCGCCTCCGCCAGCGTGCGATCGGTGGTTTCAACCGCATGGGCCGATTTCCACTGGTTCATCCCTTCGGTGCGTCCCTTGTAGATGACGCCCTTGGAATCGCACAGCACGACATTATTGGGCTGCACGCCCATGGCCTTGGCCAGTTCGGTACAGGCGATGGAGGCAGCGCCCGCGCCGTTCACCACGATCTTCACATCTTCCATCCGCCGCCCGGTGAGGTGGACGGCATTGATGAGGCCGGCAGCAGCGATGATGGCGGTGCCGTGCTGGTCGTCATGGAACACCGGGATGTTCATCCGCTCGCGCAGGGCCTGCTCGATGATGAAACATTCGGGCGCCTTGATGTCCTCAAGGTTGATGCCGCCAAAGCTCGGCTCCATCACCGCCACGGCATTGATGAAAACATCGGGATCTTCGGTCGCCAGTTCCAGATCGATTGAATCGACATCGGCAAAGCGCTTGAACAGCACCGATTTGCCTTCCATCACCGGCTTCGATGCAAGCGCGCCCAGATTGCCCAGGCCAAGAATGGCGGTGCCGTTGGAAATGACAGCGACGAGATTGCCCTTTACGGTATAATCATAGGCGGTTGCCGGGTCGCGCGCGATTTCCAGAACGGGCACGGCAACGCCGGGCGAATAGGCAAGGGAGAGATCGCGCTGCGTCGCCATGGGTTTGGACGCGACGATTTCCAGCTTTCCAGGACGGCGAGCCGAATGAAACAGAAGCGCCTCGCGCTCCGAAAACTGGACCTTGCTGCCTTCGTTCATCTACCGCTTTCCTCCTTAGCTGGTATCACCTTTAAGCGTGCGGAACTTGGGCGCAAGCGTCGGCGGGGCAAATGCAGAATAAAATGGTCAGGGACGAACGAATCGACGGCGTAACGCCCATGATGGCGCAATATCTTGGGCTGAAGGCGCAGGCTGACGGATGCCTGCTGTTTTATCGCATGGGTGATTTCTACGAATTGTTCTTTGACGATGCTGTGGCGGCTTCGTCCTGCCTCGACATCGCGCTGACCTCGCGCGGGGAACATGGCGGGCAGAAGGTCGCCATGTGCGGCGTGCCGGTCCATGCGGCGGAAAATTACCTGGCCCGGCTGATCCGCGCCGGGCACCGCGTCGCCATTGCCGAACAGGTGGAAAGCCCGGCACAGGCCAAGGCGCGCGGTTCGAAATCGCTGGTGCGCCGCGACATCGTGCGCATCGTCACCGCCGGCACGCTGACCGAGGAAAGCCTTCTGGACGTACGCAGCGCCAATTGGCTGGCAGCTGCCTGCCCGGTGGGGGAGGCGATCGGCATTGCCTGGGCGGATATCTCCACCGGCCAATGGGCAGCGACCATGGTGGGTGCCGAGGGGCTGGCCGCTGAACTGGCGCGCATCGGTGCGGTGGAAATCGTCGCGCCGGACGATTGGGCCGATGCACCACAGGATGCCGGTGCCCGGCCACGGGCGGAGTTTGACAGCAGCACCGCCGAACGCCGGCTCAAGGCGCTGTTCTCGGTGGCGACGCTTGACGGTTTCGGCCGCTTCGAACGGGCGGAGCTTGCAGCACTTGGCGGCCTTCTCCACTATATCGAGGCGGTCGGCAGGGGCACATTGCCGCATCTGGCGCCGCCGGCCCGCGTCCAGCCAGACGGGATCATGATCATCGACCCGGCGACGCGCGAAAGCCTGGAGCTTTCCCGCAGCGCCGCCGGCACCAGAAGCGGCAGCCTGCTGGATTGCATCGACCGCACGGTAACGGGCGGCGGTGCGCGCCAGCTTGGCCTTGATCTTGCCGCCCCGCTGACCGACCGGACACGCATCGATGCACGACTCGATTTCGTGCAATGGTTCGAACGCGACGCCATTCTGCGGGAGCGCACGCGCGCCGCGCTGAAACAATTGCCCGACATCGAACGCGCGCTTGGCCGGCTGGTTGCCCGGCGCGGCGGCCCGCGTGATCTTGCCCAGCTTCGCGACGGGCTGGACGGCGCCGCGACGTTGAAATCGCGGCTGGCGACAATGGCGGATCGCCCGCCGCTGCTGGAGCAAACGCTGGCGCGCTTCGGCCAGCATGGCGCGCTGACCGATCTGCTGCACAGGGCATTGGTGCCGGAACCGCCGGTCGATGCCTCTTCCGGCGGATTCATCGCGCAGGGCTATGACGCGGCGCTGGACGAATTGCGCGCGGTTGCCGGGGACGGCCGCCGCGCCATTGCCTCGCTGGAGGCGCGCTATCGCGAGCAGACAGGCATTCAGGCACTGAAGATCCGGCACAATAATGTGCTGGGCTTTCACATCGAAGTGCCTGCCCGCCATGCCGATGTGCTGATGCGCGAGGATTCGGGCTTCACCCATCGACAGACCCTGGCCGGGGTGGTGCGTTTCAACGCTGCCGAACTGCATGAACAGGCAAGCCGCGTCACCCAGGCAGGCGATCATGCGCTTGCGGCGGAAGCGGCGCATCTGGAAAGCCTGATCGAACAGGTGGTGGGCGATGCGGTTGCCATCTCCACCACCGCCGTCGCATTGGCGCGCATCGATGTGGCGGCCGCGCTTGCCGAACGTGCGGGTGAAGGCGGCTGGACCCGGCCCGACATGAGCGACGAACCCTTTTTCGACATCAAGGGCGGGCGGCATCCGGTGGTCGAGCAGGCGCTGGCGAAAAAGCGCGAGCCGTTCGTCGCCAATGATTGCTGCCTTGAGGAAGCGTCGCGCCTGTGGCTGGTCACTGGCCCCAATATGGGCGGCAAGTCCACTTTCCTGCGCCAGAATGCGCTGATTGCCGTGCTGGCGCAAATGGGCGGCTTCGTCCCGGCGGAAAGCGCGCGCATCGGCATTGTCGACCGGCTGTTCAGCCGCGTCGGCGCGTCGGACAATCTGGCGCAGGGTCGTTCGACCTTCATGGTCGAAATGGTGGAAACCGCTGCCATTCTGGCACAGGCGACACCGCGTTCCTTTGTCATCCTGGATGAAGTGGGGCGCGGCACCTCCACCTATGACGGGCTTGCCATCGCCTGGGCAGTGCTGGAGGCGATCCACGACATCAGCCGGGCGCGTTGCCTGTTCGCCACCCATTATCATGAACTCACCCGGCTGGCGGAACGGCTGGATGGCCTGTCGCTGCACCACGTCCGCGCACGCGAATGGAAGGGCGATCTCGTCTTCCTGCACGAAGTGGCTGAAGGCCCGGCGGATCGCAGCTATGGCCTGGCCGTGGCGCGGCTGGCAGGGCTGTCCCCGCCGGTGATCGCCCGCGCAGCCGAGGTGCTGAAGCGGCTGGAGGCGGGACGCAAGGCGACGGGCGGCATTGCCGCCGGGCTGGACGACCTGCCACTGTTCGCCGCCGCCCTGCAGCAGGGGGAGGAGCAGGCGACACCCGATGCCCTGCGCGAGCGACTGGCCGCATTGCATCCCGATACGCTCAGCCCGCGGGAGGCGCTGGACATTCTTTATGAGTTGAAACGGCTGGCGGCGGACGGCGACGCATCCTAGATTGGTTGCATGTCCTGGCGCTTCGACACCATTCCCCATCGCCGTGCGATCATCGATCGTCGGGCGATTTCCGATGCCCTTGCCGAAGTGGCGCAATCGACAGGGGACGTGACGGAGGCCCGTGGTGCCGCAACCGCGCTGCTGCGCAATGCGCTGGACCAGGGCCGGGCGGAAATTGCCCGGCGGCTGGGTGCCGCGCCGACGCGCGGATCAGAGATTTCGGCATCCTATGCCTTTCTGACCGACCAGCTTTTGCGGCTGTTGTTCGATTTCACCACGCGGCGGCTTTACCCAATCAACAACCCCACGGCGGCTGAACGCCTCGCGCTGGTGGCCGTCGGCGGCTATGGCCGGGGGGAGATGGCGCTCTATTCCGATGTCGACATCATGTTCCTTACCCCGTGGAAGCAGACGCCATGGGGGGAGCAGGTCATCGAATCCATGCTCTATACCTTGTGGGATCTAGGCCTGAAGGTCGGCCACAGCAGCCGTTCGCTGGACGATATGGTGCGCATGGCGAAAAGCGACCTGACGATCCGCACCGCATTGCTGGAATCGCGCTATATCTGGGGCGATCAGGCACTTTACGATGAAGGTGCCGCCCGTTTCGTCCATGAAGTCATGTCGGGCAACGCGCGCACCTTCGTTGCCGACAAGCTGGCCGAACGCGACGAACGGCACAAACGCATGGGCGACAGCCGCTATGTCGTGGAGCCTAATCTGAAGGAAGGCAAGGGTGGGCTGCGCGACCTGCACACCCTGTTCTGGATCGGCAAATTCGCCTATCAGACGCTCTCCGCGCCCGATCTGGTGGAAAAGGGACTGCTGACCAAGGCGGAGTTGCGCCAGTTCCAGAAGGCGGAGAACTTCCTCTGGGCCGTGCGCTGCCACCTGCATCTCATTGCCAAAAGGCCTGAAGAGCGGCTGACCTTCGATGTGCAGCCTGAAATCGCCCGGCGCATGAACTATGCCGACAGGCCCGGCCAGTCCGGCGTCGAACGTTTCATGCGTCATTATTTCCTGATCGCGAAACAGGTGGGCGACCTGACCGGCCTGTTCCTGGCGCATCTGGATGAAAAATTCGCCGCGCGCGGCCGCCGCTTCGGCCTGCCGACGCTCAGGCGCGCGCCACGGAAGCTCAACGGCTTCATCCGCACACGCGGGCGGCTGGCGGTGCCGGGCGATGATTTCTTTCGCGAAGATCCGGTCAGGCTGATCGAACTATTCCATCTGGCCGATCAATATGGGCTGGAAATCCACCCGCTCACCATGCGCCAGGCCGCGCGCGATGTCGGGCTGATCGATGCCAGGGTGCGGCGGGACAAGCGCGCAAATGCGCTGTTCCTCGACATTCTCACCTCGCCGCGTGATCCGGAAACGGTGCTGCGCTGGATGAACGAGGCCGGCGTTTTCGGCCGGTTCATTCCCGATTTCGGCCGGGTCGTCGCGCAGATGCAGTACGACATGTACCATCATTATACGGTGGATGAACATTCGATCCGCGCGATCGGCCTGTTGTCGCGGATCGAAAAGGGCGAATTGCACGACGATCATCCGCTGTCCGTGGCGATCATGAACCAGATCGTGCTGCGTCGCGTGCTGTATGTGGCGGTGCTGCTGCACGATATTGCCAAGGGCCGGGGCGGCGACCACAGCATTCTGGGCGCGGAAGTGGCGCGCAAACTCTGCCCCCGGCTGGGGTTGACGGCGGCGGAAACCGAAACCGTCGCATGGCTGATCGAATATCATCTGCTGATGTCGGCGACTGCCTTCAAGCGCGACCTTGCCGACTTCAAGACCATCCTTGATTTCACCGAGGTGGTGCAAAGCCCCGAACGGCTTCGCCTGTTGCTGGTGCTGACGGTGGTGGACATTCGCGCCGTCGGCCCCGGCGTGTGGAACAGCTGGAAACGCCAGCTCCTCAGCGACCTGTTCGAAGTGGCGGAGGAGGTTTTGCGCCTTGGCCATGCGCAGACCGGCCGCGGCGAGCGGATCAAGGGCAAGCAGGCGGCGCTTGAAGCGGTGTTGCAGTGGAAGCCGAAGGATTTCCACAGCTATGAAAAACGCTTCTTCGATTCATACTGGATTGCAGAGCAGCCCGATGTGCTGGCCCATAATGCCGAAATGGTCGCCAGGGCCGATGCAGCGGCAGAGGCGCTATCCATCGCCACCCATGTCGACAATGATCGCGGGGCGACGCTTGTCACCGTCTATGCCACCGACCATCCCGGCCTGTTCTATCGGCTGGCCGGCGCGATCAGCCTTGCCGGGGCGAACATCATCGATGCGCGTATCCATACCACGCGCGACGGCATGGCGCTGGACAATCTGCTGATACAGGACCCGGTGGGCGGGCCGTTCGACGAGCCGGAACGGCTTGAGCGGCTGCGCAAGGCGATAGAGGATGCGCTTGCCAACCGTACCAAGCTGACGGACCGGCTGTCGCAGCGGCCGCTGCCGCGCCTTCGTGCCGATGCGTTCAAGGTCGAACCCAATGTGCTGATCGATAATCGTGCATCCAACCGCTATACGGTGGTGGAAGTGAATGCACGCGACCGGCCGGCGCTGCTCAACCGCCTGACCCATGCGCTGTTCCAGGCAAAGGTGACGATCCATTCCGCCCATATCGCCACCTATGGCGAACGCGCGGTGGACGTTTTCTATCTCACCGATCTGACCGGCGACAAGATCACCAATCCGCAGCGGCTGAAGGCGCTGGAAAAAGGGCTGCTGGAAGCGACCGGGGGCAGCACCGGCACATCCGCCAAGGCGGCGGCCTGAAGTCCGGCTGTTGGGCCGGGCGTGTAAACCCGGCCCCGCCAGTCGCGGTTCAGCCTAGAAGCGGGTGCGCAGCGTCAGGCCATAGGTGCGCGGTTCGGCAGGAAAGCCGATGAACATGCCGGTGCCGGTGGTGAGGGCGGATGCCGCGCTGACTGTCGCCAGCGATCCCGATCCCTGCAGCGGTGCGCCGGCGACCGTCTGGAAATAATCGGCGTTGAACAGATTCTGGCCCCAGAACTCGAGGCTCCACCGCTTGTCGGGTCCGGTCAGGCCGATGCGTGCATTGACCGTCGTCACCGCGTCCTGCCGCTTTTCATACAGCAGATCGGAACCGCTGTTGTAATCGGACATGAAACGGAAATCGACGTGGAACAGCGCGTGGATGCCCGATGCGCTGACTTGCGGGGTATAGCTTGCTGCCCCGGTCACCACATATGCGGGCGCATTGGACAAGGTGCTGCCCGGCAACAGGAATAGCGCCGCCGGCAGCACCCGGCCGTCCATGCCGGTTATGCGACTGCGATAGCGGGTGTCGGCATAGGTGAAGCCGGTCTGCACCACGAAATCGGGCGAGGGCAGCATCGTCGCCTCAACCTCGAACCCCCTGGAAACGACGCCGGCCTTGCTGCTGCCGGTGCAGGTGCCGGAAACCAGCGCATCGCCGCAGCCGCTGATGTTTTCGACGAGGAAATTCACGCCGTTGAAGGTGTTGAGCTGGAACTGGTCGAACAATTCATAAAAGGCGGCGGCGTTCAGGCGGAAGCTGCGCAGGTCGAGCTTGGCACCGATTTCAAAGCTGTCGACCTTTTCCGGGGCGAAGCGCAGCGAGGATACCGAAGGCGCCGACGGGTTGAGCCCGGCGCGATCAAGATTATAGCCGCCCGCCTTATAGCCCTTTGAATAGCTGGCATAGGTCAGCAGATCATCGATGGGGCGGAAGCTCAATACGGCGGTGCCGGTCCATTGGCTGTCGGACTGAGCGTCACTGTAATGCCCGTCGATCAGGTGCGCGCCAGCGATATTCGACGCGCAGGACAGCGATTGCAATGTGTTGGCAATCGTCGTCAGCGACGCCGCCTGCGACGCGGCAAGCCCGGCGGCGGCAATCTGGGTGCGCAACGCCGCCATTGCCGTGCGTTGCACCGCGCAGGCGTTGGTGTTGGACGCAATGTCGGCATCCAGCGTCTTGCGGTCATGGGTGTAGCGCGCACCCAATGTCAGCGACAGGCGATCGGTGATGTCGATCACATTATGCGTGAACAGCGCCCAGTTGGTGCTGTTCTGGCGATAATGATCGCCGGTTGCGCCGACATTGACGGTGGATTGCAGCCGGGTGAGGCCATCGACGATCGGCGTGGAGAACGGCCCGAAGGCCGCCGACGCTGCTTCCGGCGTGATGCAGCCGGCCGATGACGGGCTAATCGCGCCGACCAGTCCATTCGCCACCAGGCAGCTTTCAAAGGGGCCGAATTGCGAGCCGAAGGACAGATTGTCCGTCAGCGTCAGCCGTTCATGCGCATAATAGCCGCCGACCAGCCAATCCAGCACGCCGCCGAATGCGGTGCCGTTCAGCCGCAGTTCCTGCGAAAATGTCTGGAACCGCTGATTATATTTGTCGCGCCACATCAGGTCGAGGCTGCTGAAATCGGCATCCTGCCCGCGCTTTGACGTCCAGTTGCGCCATGCGGTGATCGAAGTCAGCGCGGCATCGCCCATGTTCCAGTCGATCTGGCCGGAAAGGCCCCAGTCGCGCACGTCGGAGCGGAAGCTGCGGCCGGTGTTGAGTGCGACGCGGCGACTGAACGGATCGTCTATGACCGTGCCGCCGAATGCGCGTTCGAGTGCGGCAACCGTGTTTGGCGAAAATGTCGGGCTGACGGTGCTGGAACCGGTGACATTGCGTGCGGGCAGATAGGATGCGCCGCAGCACTCCTCGTCCCTTTTTGCATAATCGCCGATCAGGCGGACGGAGAGATCGGCCGTCGGCTGATAGAGCAGTTGCCCCCGCGCCAGCCAGCGATCCCGTCCGTTGAGGCGGCGGCCGGATATGACATCCTTCAGGAAACCGTCGCGCACCGTGTAGACGCCGTCCAGCCGATAGGCGAGCGTGTGGCCCTTGTCGATCGCGCCGGTCAGCCCGCCGGCAAGCCGCCAATAATCATAATTGCCATAGGTGACTTCGGCATTGCCCTGATCCTCGAACGCGGGCTTTGCGGTGACGATGTTGATAAGGCCGGCGCTGGCGTTGCGGCCGAACAATGTGCCTTGCGGGCCGCGCAATACCTCTATCCGTTCCACATCGCCCAATTCGGTGAAGGCGGTGCCCGAACGGCTGCGGTAGACGCCGTCGATGAAGGTGGCGACGGAGCTTTCAAGGCCGGGATTGTCGCCCACCGTGCCGATGCCGCGGATGCGCGCGACACCGCCCACTGCCTCTGACGAGGTGGAGGAGACGAGCAGCGACGGCGTGATCTGGTTCAGGCCGCGAATGTCCACCGCGCCGGTTTCGCGCAGCTGGTTGGCCGTCAATGCCGAAACGGCGATCGGCACGCGCGACAGCGGCTGCGCCCTTTTGGTGGCGGTGACGATGATTTCTTCCGCCGTTCCTCCCGTGTCCTGCGCAAATGCGGGCGCGGAAAGCGCCAGAAGCGAAACGCAAGCGAGGCTGATCGACCTTGTCATGATACTCCCCCAAAGTCGCGGGGCGGACGAACGGCCCCAAGGCTGCACGCCTTTTGCGGTTTTCGGGCGGCAGGTCGAGGGGAAAGGCGCATCAATCGCACATGTTTCGTTACGGCTGTGGCAGGCGGCTCACAGGGTTGACAACATGGCACCATGTTGTTCCGCGCCTTCATTCCTGCCGATTTGCGATACCGAACATGCTCCAGCGCGCAAAAGACACGATTTGCTGTTTTCAAATGCGCCGCATCGTGGGAGCGAGCAGCGATCCCAATGTGATCGCAGGATGCTGGAGGAAGAAGATGCTTACGCTTTACAGCTTCGGACCGGGCGCCAATTCGCTCAAGCCGCTGCTCACCCTTTATGAAAAGGGGCTGGATTTCACCAGCCGCCTGCTGCAGCCGGCCAAGTTCGAACATCATGAAGACTGGTTCAAGAAGATCAATCCCAATGGTCAGGTGCCGGCGCTGGACCATGACGGCAAGATCATCACCGAATCGACCGTGATCTGCGAATATCTGGAAGATGAATTTCCAGATACGCCGCAGCTTCGCCCCGCCGATTCCTATGGCCGTGCGCAGATGCGCGTGTGGACCAAATGGGTCGACGAATATTTCTGCTGGTGCGTGTCCACCATCGGCTGGGAACGCATGGTCAAGCACATGGCCCGCCAGCTGACCGACGAACAGTTCGAGGAGCAGGTCAAGAAGATCCCGATCCCCGAACAGCGCACCAAATGGCGCAATGCCCGTAACGGCTTCCCGCAGGAAGTGCTGGACGAGGAAATGCGCAAGATCGGCGTTTCCGTGCGCAAGCTGGAAGCGCGGCTTTCGGAAAGCAAATGGCTGGCCGGCGATCAATATACGCTGGCAGACATCTGCAACTTCGCCATCGCCGGCGGCATGGACAAGGGCTTTGCCGAGCTGGTGAACGAAAAGGACACGCCGCACATCATGGACTGGCTGGCCCGCATCAACGATCGCCCGGCGGTCAAGAAGATGTACGCCGAAGTCCCGCGTGAGCGTCTGCCGGAAAACAAGACGGCGGCCTGACATGGCTGCCTGACGGTGCCATCTGTCGTGCGGGAGGGGCGCTGCTCCCACCCGCGCGGCAATGGCTGCGGCAACAGCGATGCCGGATGCACCGGCCACAAAAAAACCCGCCGATCCGGCGGGCTTTTTTGTTTACGCGAAATGCCGCGACTTATTTAGGCGCAAGCACCATCAGCATCTGGCGGCCTTCCATGCGCGGATGCTGTTCGACCTTGGCGACTTCGCCAGTGTCTTCCTGCACGCGGTGGAGGAGCTGCATGCCAAGCTGGCCATGGGCAAGTTCACGACCGCGGAAGCGCAGCGTGACCTTCACCTTGTCGCCCTCATCGATGAACTTCTGAATGGCCCGCATCTTCACGTCATAATCATGATCGTCGATGTTCGGACGCATCTTGATCTCCTTGATCTCCTGCGTCTTCTGGCTCTTGCGGGCGATATTGGCCTTTTTCTGGGCCTCATATTTAAACTTGCCGACGTCCAGGAACTTGCACACGGGCGGATCGGCGTTGGGCGATACCTCGACCAGATCCAGACCAACCTCGGCGGCGGCATCAATGGCTTCCCGCGTATACATCACGCCCAGATTCTCGCCGTTCTCGTCAATCACGCGCACCTTGGGCACGGTGATGAAATCATTGTAGCGAGGACCGTTGAGAGGCGGCGGCGGCGTCATCATGCGCCGGGACATAGGCGGTCGTATGGCAGGTTCTCCTGTTATAGCCATGGTTTTCGTGTCGGCATTTACTGCGAATGCGGGTTGAGCGAAAGCCCAATACGGCGTGCCCAGATGTTTTTGCGCGCGGGTGTTGCCCTGCCGACCTATTGAAGATCGGGTGGCAGCGCCTCTTTTTCAAGCTGTTCGGTAATGCTGTCGAGGGGGAGGACCTGCTGGCCCCCCTCCTGTCCCAGACGGCGCACCGCGACCGTGCCTTCCCCCGCCTCGCGCTTGCCGACGACAAGCAGCACGGGCACCTTCGCCAGGCTGTGCTCGCGCACCTTATAATTGATCTTCTCGTTGCGAAGGTCGGTTTCCACCCGCAGCCCGGCGCTGCGCAGTCGCTGCGCCACCTGTTCGGCATAGCCATCGGCATCCGAAACGATGGTGGCGACCACCGCCTGCACCGGCGCCAGCCACAGCGGGAAGCGACCGGCGTGATGCTCGATCAATATGCCGATGAAGCGTTCGAACGTGCCCAGGATCGCGCGGTGCAGCATCACCGGCCGGTGGCGCTGGCCGTCCTCGCCGATATAGCTTGCGTCCAGCCGTTCGGGCAGCACCCGGTCGGACTGGATGGTGCCCACCTGCCATGTGCGGCCGATGGCATCGGTCAGGTGAAACTCCAGCTTGGGTGCATAGAATGCGCCTTCACCGGGCAATTCCTCGAACTTCGCCTTGATCGCATCCGACAGGGTGGAGGACAGCACCGCGCGGCGAAGCTCGTCTTCCGCCTTGTCCCACATCTCGTCGCTGCCGAACCTTTTTTCCGGGCGCAGCGCCAGTTTCACCGCATAATCCTGAAAACCCAGATCGCGATAGACGCTGTCCAGCAATTCGCAGAAGCGCGTCACTTCACCGACAAGCTGGTCCTCGCGCACGAAGATATGGGCATCGTCCTGCGTGAACTGGCGCACGCGCATGATGCCATGCAGCGCGCCATGCGGTTCATTGCGGTGACAGCAGCCGAATTCCGCCATGCGGATCGGCAGATCGCGATAGCTTTTGATGCCCTGGCGGAAGATCAGCACATGTGCCGGGCAGTTCATCGGCTTGAGTGCCATCAGATCCGCTTCGCCGGAAAGAACCGGGCCTTCCTCCTCGGTCGAAGGGATTTCATCGGGCACGACGAACATGTTTTCGCGATATTTGCCCCAATGGCCGGACTGTTCCCACTGGCGGGCGTCCATCAGCTGCGGCGTCTTCACTTCGGCATAGCCCGCGGCGTCCAGACGGCGGCGCATATAGGCTTCCAGCTGGCGCCACAGGATATAGCCATTGGGATGCCAGAAGACCGAACCCTGCGCTTCGGACTGAAGGTGGAACAGGTCCATCTCCTGCCCGATCTTGCGATGGTCGCGCTTTGCCGCCTCCTCAAGCCGGATCAGATGCTGGTCCAGCTGCTTCCTGTTCAGCCAGCCGGTGCCATAGATGCGGCTCAGCATCGCGTTCTTCTGATCCCCGCGCCAATAGGCGCCGGATACGCGCGTCAGCCTGAAAGCGCTGGGATCGAGCTTGCCGGTGGACGGCAGATGCGGGCCACGGCACATGTCCAGCCAGTCCCCGCCCGACCAATAGACGGTCAGTTCCTCATGCTCGGGAAGCTCTGCGGCCCATTCCGCCTTGAATGTCTCACCCTGCTGTTTCCAGCGGCTGATCAGTTGTTCACGGCTCCACACCTCGCGGCGCAGCGGCTTGTCGGCGGCGATGATGCGGCGCATCTCCGCCTCGATCGCGGGCAGGTCCTCGTCCGTGAACGGCCGATTCTTCGGCGCGAAATCATAATAGAAACCGTCTTCGGTCGCCGGGCCGAAGGTGATCTGCGTGCCGGGGAACAGCGATTGCACGGCTTCGGCCAGCACATGCGCATAATCGTGCCGCGCCAGCTCCAGCGCCGCCGCCTCGTTCTTCGCCGTCACCAGTTCCAGCGCGCTGTCGCCGTCGAACGGGCGGTTGAGGTCGCGCAATTCGCCATTCACCCGCGCAGCGAGCGAGGCCTTGAGCAGGCCGGGGCTGATCGATGCGGCAATATCGGCGGGGGTGGTTCCGGCCGTAACCTCTCGCACCGAACCATCGGGAAGCGTGATCGAGAGAATGTCGGCCATAAATCCTGTCGCTTGTCTGTTGTCGGCTGCGCACGGCGCGCACGCGCAGACCCTTGGGAAGCGCGGCAGCGACTGTCAAGAGAAGCAAGGCCGGCATGGCCGGTTCACGCGCGGTGATCCGCCGGCTCAAGCCTGTAATCGCCCGCGCTCTTTTCAAGGTCGACGCGGACGAGCGCGGCCAGCAATTCGGGAAACCGGCTTTTCGAAACCAGCCCGGCCAACGCATCGCCATCATCGGCAAGGCCGATGGCGCGCGCCACCTTCAGCGCCCGTCGATCGACAAAGGGATAAAGCTCGTCCCACGCCAGCTGCACCTCGCGGCAGAAGATTTCCGCGCCCATCGGGCCGATGCCCTTGAACGCCTGCAACAGCCGGGGGATGCGCTTCGCGTCGCCCCCTGCTTTATCGCGCAGCCGGCGCAGGTCGCCGCGATAGTCGTCGATCAGCATCCGGCAACTGTCGCCCAGTTCGCGCGATGTGCTTTCGTCATAGCGGGCATAGCCATTGTGGTTGAGCACGCGCACACGCGCCTCCCAGCCGGCATCGCACATCGCCCTGGGCGTATTCCAGCGATGGCGGGAAAGCGCCCTGGCGGCGGAAACGGCTGCATCGGCACGGATGCGCGCGCTGAACAATATGGACGCGACCAGCCAGCGGAACAGCATCGACGGCGTGTTGCGCGCGATGCTTATGCCGATCTCCTCGCAATAGGTGCGGCCATGGTCGGCGATCAGCCGCTTCGCGACTTCGCTGCGGCTTGATTTGTCGTGGCTGGCGCTTTTTGCCTTGCTCATCCCTGCCTCCGAAGGAAAGCATCTTTGGGGCTAAAGGGACGAACCGGTTGGATCGTTCCCTAATTCTGTCGAGACGCAGCGCAAAGCTGCTAATATGGTGGCATGACCCAGATCAGCTTTATCGATCGCGGCGACGGTGTTCGCCTTGCCTGTCAGTTTCGCGCCGGCACACGTCCCGCCGGGGAAACGGCGACGCTGGTTTTCCTGCCTGGCTATATGTCGGACATGGAAGGCACCAAGGCCGTCGCGCTTGATGCATGGGCGGCGGAATACGGCCATGCCATGTTGCGGTTCGACTATTCGGGCTGCGGCCGGTCGCAAGGGGCGTTCGAGCTTGGCACCCTCAGCCGCTGGCGGGACGATGCGCTGGCGGCGATCGGCCATTTCGTGCCGGAAGGACCGCTGCTGCTCATCGGCTCGTCCATGGGCGGGTGGCTGATGCTGCTGACGGCACTTGCCCTGCCCGGGCGGGTGGCGGGGCTGGTCGGCATCGCCGCCGCGCCCGATTTCACGGAATGGGGCTTCAGCGATGATGAAAAGGCACGGCTGCAGCGCGAGGGACTGGTTGCCGAACCTTCACCCTATTCCGAAACGCCGATGATCACGACACTGGATTTCTGGCAAAGCGGGCAGGCCAATCTGCTGCTGGAAAGCGACATTGCCATCGATGCGCCGGTGCGCCTGCTGCACGGGCATGAGGATGACGATGTGCCCTGGCCCATATCGCTGAAGCTGGCCAACGAGCTTCGTTCAGAAAATGTTCGGACTGTGATCGTCAAGGGCGGGGATCATCGGCTGTCGCGACTCGAGGACCTCGGTCTGTTGCTGACAACCGTTGGCGAACTGCTGGAGCCGAGATGATCACATTGCTGCTTGCCGCCGCCACTGCGGCTGCTGTCCCGGCCGCAGGCCCCGTCGGGCCGCCGCTGTCGGGGAATGAGGATGCAGACTATGCCGCCTGCGTCCATTATGCGCAGACCGGCGGGGACGCTGCCGTCGAATGGGCACAGGCATGGCGCGCCAGGGGCGGCGGCATTGCCGCGCGTCAGTGCATTGGCATCGCCTATATGGCGCTGGATCGGCCGGCACCCGCCGCGCTGACCTTTGAACAGGCCGCACGCGCGGCAGAGGCGGAACGGGACGACCGTGTCGCCGATCTATGGGCGCAGGCGGGCAATGCCTATCTGGTCGCGGGCGACAATCGCAAGGCGCTGACAGCGCTGGATGCGGCGGCGAACCATGGCGGCGGGTCCGATCAGTGGAAAGGCGAGGTCTATATCGACAGGGCGCGCGTCAATGTCGCCATGGATGACGTGCAGGCGGCGCGGACCGATCTGGACAAGGCGCTGGAACTGGTGCCCGGTGACCCGATGGCATGGCTGCTTTCGGCAACGCTGGCGCGGCGCATGAACGATGTCGATCGTGCCGCAAAGGATATTGCCCAGGCCGAACGGCGCGCGCCCGACAGCGCCGAAGTGGCGGTGGAAGCAGGCAATATCGCGGCAACCGGCGGGGATATCGACAAGGCCCGCGCCAAATGGGGCGAAGCGGTGAAGCTTGCCCCGGCAAGTACGGCCGGAAAGGCTGCGGCCGCTGCCATTGCCGCCAATTCGCCCTGACCCATTGCGGCCTGGCAGATCAGGCGGCGCATTCCATTCCGGCCCGCCAACTGCTTTATTGGCGCGGCAGAATCAGCCGGCGTGGGGCGGCGCCGGCCATAAACGCAAGGAACGGAAAAGATGAAATATCTGCACACCATGGTCCGTGTGTCGGACGTCGATGAAAGCCTGCGGTTCTACAATCTGCTGGGGCTGCGCGAAATCCGCCGCATGGAAAATGAAAAGGGCCGCTTCACGCTGATTTTCCTCGCCGCGCCGGGCGATGAGGATGCGCAGGTCGAACTCACCTATAACTGGGATCAGAAAGGCTATGACGGCGGCCGCAATTTCGGCCATCTCGCCTATCAGGTGGACGATATCTATGCGGTATGCCAGCGCCTGCAGGACGGCGGCGTGACGATCAACCGCCCGCCGCGCGACGGCCATATGGCCTTTGTCCGTTCGCCGGACGGCATTTCGGTGGAGCTGTTGCAGGCAGGTGGGCCGAAGCCGCCGGCCGAACCCTGGGCGTCCATGCAGAATACGGGCGTCTGGTGATATGCCGGCGCCCGGCCGATTGATCGTCAACATCGATGTCGACGATCTGTTGCGAGGGGAACTGTTCTATACCGAGGCATTCGCGCTGGCGGTCAGCCGCCGGATGCCCGGCGCGGTGGAATTGAGCGGCTGGCAATCGCCTGTCTTCCTGCTGGAAAAGCCCGAAGGCAGCGCGGCGGTGGCCGGGCTTTCCGCCACCCGAAGCTATCATCGGCACTGGACGCCGGTGCATATCGATGTGGTGGTGCCCGATCTGTCGGCGGCGCTGGAACGGGCGGTCGCCGCCGGCGCCGTGCCGGAAGGCAGGGTGCGGTGCGAAATCTGGGGCAATATCGCGGCGGTTGCCGATCCGTTCGGCCATGGCCTGTGCCTGATCGAACTGACGGGGAAGGGATATGATGAAATCGCCCAATATTGAAATCGCGCAGGTGCCGGTGCTGTCGGACAATTATGTCTATCTGGTGCATGAGCCGGAAAGCGGGCGGACGGTCGTGATCGATCCGGCGGTGGAAGATCCGGTGATGGCAGAGGCGAACCGGCGCGGCTGGCGCATCACCGACATATGGAACACCCATTGGCATGGTGACCACACCGGCGCCAATCTTGCGATCAAGGCACGCACCGGCGCCACCGTCACCGGCCCGCGTGGCGAAGCGGCGAAGATTCCCGGCATCGATCGGGCGGTGGGTCAGGGTGATGTCGTCGAGTTGGGCGAAATCAACGCGCAGGTGATCGACGTGCCTGCCCACACCGCCGGCCATATCGCCTATTATGTGCCGCAGGCGGATGCGCTTTTTTCCGGCGATACATTGTTCGCCATGGGCTGCGGCCGCTTGTTCGAAGGCACGGCCGAACAGATGTGGGACAATTTCGGCAAGCTGATGGCGCTGCCTGACGAAACGCGGGTCTATTGCGCGCATGAATATACCCAGTCCAACGGAAGGTTCGCGCTGACGGTGGAGCCGGACAATGATGCGCTGGCCAGCCGCATGGCCGCTGTCAATGCGGCGCGGGCGCGGGGGGAACCGACGGTGCCGACAAGCATTGGACTGGAGCGGGCGACCAACCCTTTCACCCGTGCCGGATCGGCCGTCGAATTCGCACGCCGCCGCGCGGCGAAGGACAGCTTCAAAGGTTGAGAAGCCGGACAGGCTGGGGGGCAAGGCAAAGGCGATAAAGGGGCGATAAAAGGAGAAGGCAATGCACGGACAAAGGATGCGCACCCTGATTTTCGCCGGGCTTGGGCTGGCGATGCTGGCGGGCACTGCCCATGCACGCGAGCCGCAGGCCCGCAGCGCGCGGGCCGAAGCCGCCCTTGGCAAGGCGCTTGCCGGCCGCACCGCCGGCAAGCCGCAAAGCTGCGTTCAGATGAACGAGCTTGGCAGCAGCCGGATCATCGACGATCGCACAATCATTTTCGAAGGGCGCGGCCGTACCCTGTGGCGCAATGATGTGTCCGGTGGCTGCCCCGGCCTTTCGCCCAGCCGTGCGCTGGTCACCAAAAGCTCCACCGGGCAGATGTGCCGCGGCGATATTTTCCGCATCATCGATCCGGGTACGCCGATCAGCTATGGCGCATGCGCCTTTGGTGAATTCGTCCCTTATACAAAGGCAAAATGACACTGATGCCCGCAAGACCGGCGCGATCATGATGAATGGGTGGAGGAGGGATGTCCCCTTTCCACCCATTCCCTCCGGCCATCGGAGAAGCCTTTGCCTTTCGGCTCTGTTAGGCGGCGGCCTGTGACGCCATCCGCCCCAGCGCGCGGCGCACCCCATCGCCATAGGCCGGGTCGACCCTGTCGAAATGGGCGAGCTGGCGTTCGATGATCGCATCGGGAACGCCGTTCATTGCAGCGGCGATATTGCCGAACAGCCGCTGGCGTTGATCTGCGTCGAACAGATTGAACAGCGCGCGCACCTGCACATAATCGTCATTGCCTGCGCGATGATCATAACGTGCCGCATCGCCTGAAATCCGCAGCGGCGGCTCGGCATAGTCCTGGTCCTGCATCGGCCCACCGAAGGAATTGGGCTCATAATAGGCGTCGGGCTGCGGATTATTGGCGAAGAAGCGCATCGGTCCATCCTTGTGATAATGATGGACGGGGCATTTCGGCGCATTCACCGGCAATGCCTCATAATGCGTGCCCAGCCGGTAACGATGAGCATCGGCATAGGAAAAGATGCGTGCCTGCAACACCTTGTCCGGCGAAAAGCCGATGCCCGGCACGATGTTCGAAGGTGACATGGCGAGTTGTTCGATCTCGGCGAAATAATTGTCCGCATTGCGATTCAGCTCCAGCACGCCAACCTCGATCAGCGGATAATCGGCATGGGGCCACACCTTGGTCAGATCGAACGGGTCATAGGATGTGGTTTCCGCTTCCAGTTCGGGCATGATCTGCACGAACAGCGTCCAGCGCGGAAAATCACCCGATTCAATGGCGTGGAACAGGTCTTCCTGCGTCGATTCGCGCGTACGTCCGACAATGGAGGCAGCCTCGTCATTGGTCCAGCTGCGATGGCCCTGATGCGATTTGAAGTGGAACTTCACCCAGAAGCGTTCGCCGTCATGGTTGATGAACGAAAATGTATGGCTTCCGAACCCGTCCATATGGCGCACGCTTTGCGGCAGGCCGCGATCGGACATCAGGATCGTCACCTGATGCAGGCTTTCCGGCGACAGGGACCAGAAATCCCACATGGCGGTGGCCGATCGCAAATTGGTGCGCGGATGGCGCTTCTGTGTATGGATGAAATCCGGGAATTTATAGGGATCGCGGATGAAGAACACGGGCGTGTTGTTGCCGACCAGATCCCAATTGCCTTCTTCGGTATAGAATTTGACGGCGAAGCCGCGCACATCGCGTTCCGCATCCGCCGCGCCCATTTCTCCTGCGACGGTGGAAAAGCGCACGATCACAGGCGTCTGTTTGCCAATTTCCGAAAACAGGCGGGCGCGGGTGTGGCGGGTGATGTCATGGGTAACGGTGAAGGTGCCATGCGCACCCCAGCCTTTGGCGTGAACTGTGCGTTCGGGAATACGTTCGCGGTTCTGGTGTGCCAGCTTTTCCAGCAGCTGATAATCCTGCATCAGCAACGGCCCGCGCGGCCCGGCCGTCATCGCGTTCTGATTGTCGGCAATTGGCGCACCGGCGCTGGTGGTCATCACCGGGCAGGCGGCGGGGGTGTCTTGCGGCTTGTTCATCATGCGTCCCTTTTCATCGGCTGTTTCAATGCGGTTGTGGGACGCAGCCTAGCGGTGCGGTTCTTATCGTCTAAACCGATTGTTTGCGTTTCAGTGATTGATCAAGCCGATCTGTCCTGATGCGGGCAGGAAGGGTGCATCCGATACAATGCCTTGCCATTGTGAAGGCGCGCCCCTATCACGCAGCGCGTTTGCAAATCCTGACAGGAAGATCAATCGTGGCCCGTATCGTGATGAAGTTCGGCGGCACCTCCATGGCCGGGATCGAGCGCATCCGTAATGTGGCGGCACGCGTGAAACGCGAGGTGGAGGCCGGCAATGAAGTGGCGGTGGTCGTCTCCGCCATGGCGGGTGAGACGGACCGGCTGCTCGGCTTCTGCCGCGAGGCATCCTCGCTCTATGATCCGGCCGAACATGATGTCGTGGTCGCCGCCGGTGAGCAGGTGACGTCGGGCCTGCTCGCGATCGTGCTGCAATCCATGGGTGTGGAGGCACGCAGCTGGCTTGGCTGGCAATTGCCCATTCGTTCGTCGGACGCCCATGCCGCCGCCCGTATCGAAACCATCGAAACCGAGGCGCTGGTCGCCGCGATGCGGCAGGGCAAGGTTGCCGTCATCCCCGGTTTTCAGGGCATGACCGACGATGGACGGATCACCACGCTTGGCCGGGGCGGGTCCGACACATCGGCCGTGGCGGTGGCGGCGGCGGTGAAGGCGGACCGCTGTGACATCTATACCGATGTCGATGGCGTTTATACCACCGATCCGCGCATCGTGCCCAAGGCGCGCAAGCTGGCGCGGGTCACCTATGAGGAAATGCTGGAGCTGGCCAGCGTCGGCGCGAAGGTGCTGCAGACCCGTTCGGTCGAACTGGCGATGAAGGAAAAGGTCCGGGTGCAGGTGCTGTCCTCGTTCGAGGACGCGATGGGCGACAGCCTGCCTGGCACACTGGTGGTAAGCGATGAAGAGATCGGAGACGAAATGGAACGCCAACTGATCACCGGTGTGGCCTATAACCGCAACGAAGCGAAGATCACGCTGACGAATGTGCCCGATCGCCCCGGTGCGGTGGCGACGATCTTCTCTCCGCTGGCGCAGGCCAACATCAACGTCGACATGATCATCCAGAATATCGCGCATGATACGGGATCGACCGACGTCACCTTCACGGTGCCGCAGTCCGATCTGGTCCGTTCGCTCGACGTGCTGGAAAAGGCGCGCGGCACCATCGGCTATGAACGCGCCATTTCCGACGACAATGTCGCGAAGATTTCCGTCGTCGGCGTGGGCATGCGCAGCCATGCGGGCGTCGCCTCGTCGATGTTCGAGGCGCTGGCCGCGCGCGGCATCAACATCCTTGCCATCTCCACTTCCGAGATCAAGGTATCGGTGCTGATCGCCGAGGAATATACCGAACTGGCCGTGCGCGTGCTGCACACCGCCTATGGTCTCGACGCAAAGGAAACAGCCGAAGACGCATGATGGCGGCGGTTCCGGCTGCACCTGTGGCGCGCCGGAATCCCATGTGTTTCTGACGGCATCACCGGCGGCATGGCCGCCCGAACATTCTGGTTTGACGGAGCGGCTATGTCTGATGCTGGCGATGCACGCCTTAAGGCGCTGATGGCGCGGGGCAGCGAATTCCTGGGTACGGAATATGCGATCCTTGGCGGGGCGATGAGCTGGGTGTCGGAACGCAACCTCGTTGCCGCCATTTCCAATGCCGGCGGCTTTGGCGTGATCGCCTGTGGCGCGATGACGCCGGAATTGCTGGACGCCGAAATCGCCGGCACCAAGGCGCTGACGACCCGTCCGTTTGGCGTCAACCTGATCACCATGCATCCGCAGCTGCTGGATCTGATCGCGGTGTGCCAGCGCCATGCCGTTGGCCACATCGTGCTTGCCGGCGGCTTGCCGCCCGCGCCGGCGATAGAGGCGGTGAAGGCTTTCGGCGCGCGGCTGATCTGCTTCACCCCGGCGCTTGCGCTTGGTCGCAAGCTGCTGCGTTCGGGCGTCGACGCGCTGGTGATCGAAGGGATGGAGGCCGGCGGCCATATCGGCCCGGTATCCACATCGGTGCTGGCACAGGAAATCCTGCCCGAACTGGCGGCACAGGCGCCGGTTTTCGTCGCCGGCGGCATTGCGCGTGGGGAGGCGATCGCCGCCTATCTGGAAATGGGCGCGGCGGGCGTGCAGCTGGGCACCCGCTTCGTCTGCGCGCATGAAAGCATCGCGCATCCCAATTTCAAGAAGGCCTTCATCCGCGCATCGGCGCGCGACGCCATCACCAGCGTGCAGGTGGATGCACGCCTGCCGGTGATTCCGGTGCGCGCGCTGAAGAACGCCGGGACGGAAGCGTTCAACCAGAAACAACGCGAAGTCGCGCAATTGCTGGACGACGGCAAGGTCGAAATGGGCGAGGCGCAGCTTCAGATCGAACATTTCTGGGCCGGTGCGCTGCGTCGCGCCGTGATCGACGGCGATGTCGAAAATGGTTCGGTGATGGCCGGCCAGTCGGTCGGCATGGTCAAAAAGGAAGAGCCGGTATCCGCCATTATCGCGGAACTGGTGGGTGAAGCGGCCACCGCGCTGAACGGGCGCGGCTGACGGCGGTGGCGACGTGCCGGGGCCAGTCGCGTCCAGGCATGTGCTGCATTGCAAGTGCAAGGTCGCTGCGTTGCGGCGTAATCCGCCGCTTCCGGCGGGCGCGCAAATCGGCTAGCTGAAAAGTCATGCCAGATACAGCCGCCGCCGCCGCCCGCGAAATCCTTACCCGTCTTCATGATGTGATGGCGTCGCGCGCCGCGCCGCAGGCCAAGCTGAATCTCGTCTGCCAGATCATCGCCGAGGCGATGTCGTCCGAAGTCTGCTCCATCTATCTGCTGCGGGATGGCGAGCTGGAACTGTTCGCCACCCTTGGCCTGAAGCAGGAGGCGGTGCACGTCACCCGGCTGGCACCGGGGCAGGGCCTTGTCGGCACCATCGCGGAAGATGTGGAGGTGCTGAACCTGGCCGAGGCGCGCGCCCACCCCGACTTCGCCTATCGGCCCGAAACGGGCGAAGAGGCATTCCACAGCTTTGCCGGCGTGCCGATCGTTCGCCGCGAACGCGCCATCGGCGTGTTGTGTGTGCAGCACCTCGACCAGCGCGGTTACGAGGAAGTGGAGATAGAGGCGCTGCAGACCGTCGCCATGGTGCTGGCCGAAATGATTGCCGGGGCCGGGCTGGTGGACGAACGCGCGGTCAGCGCCAGCCGCAAGGACCATGGCTCCGTCCGTTTGCAGGGCCTGCGCCTTGTGGAAGGCATGGGCCGCGGCGTCGCCGTGTTCCACCAGCCGCGCGTGGTGATCGAACATACGGTGGCAGAGGATGTGGAGGCGGAACGGCATCGCGTCTATTCCGCCTTCGCCAAGATGCGCGAGCAGATCGACCGCATGATGACCCAGGCCGAATTCGGCACGGCAGGGGAACATGCCGACATCCTCGAAACCTACAAGATGTTCGCCTATGATGAAGGCTGGTCGCGCCGCATCAACGAGGCGATCGACAGCGGCCTGACGGCGGAAGCGGCGATCGAACGGGTGCAGCAACGCACGCGGCTGCGGATGCGGTCGATCGACGATCCGTTCCTGCGCGAACGGATGCACGATCTGGAAGATCTGTCGAACCGGCTGTTGCGCATCGTTTCCGGCCAGCTGGGTACCGCGGCGCAGCTTGGCCTCAGGCAGGACACCATCCTGCTCGCGCGCAACCTCGGCCCGGCGGAACTGCTGGAATATGACCGGCGGCGGCTGAAGGGCGTGGTGCTGGAGGAAGGCTCGCTCACCGCCCATGTCACCATCGTGGCGCGCGCCATGGGTGTGCCGGTGCTTGGCCGGGTACGCGACCTGCGCCGGGTGGTGTCAGAAGGTGATCTGCTGCTGCTGGATACCGCGCAGGGGCAGGTGATCGTCCGCCCGTCAGCCGCACTGGAGGATGCCTTCGACAGCACGTTGAAGGTTACGCAGAAGCGGCGGGCCGAATATGCGGCGCTGAAGGATGCGCCGTCCGTTTCGCGCGATGGCGTGCACATCGCCTTGCTGATGAATGCGGGCCTGCGTGACGATATCGGCGCGCTGGACACGTCCGGTGCGGAAGGAATAGGCCTGTTCCGTACCGAATTTCAGTTCCTCGTCTCTTCGGCCCTGCCGCGCCGGGAACGGCAGACGCGGCTGTACCGCGAAGTGCTGGATGCAGCGGGCGAACGGCCGGTGGTGTTCCGTACGGTCGACATCGGTGGCGACAAGGCGCTGCCCTATATCCGCGCGGATGAAGCGCAGGACGAAAACCCGGCAATGGGCTGGCGGGCGCTGCGGCTGGCGCTGGAACGCGGCGGGCTGATGAAGGTGCAGGCACGCGCCCTGCTGGAGGCATCGGCGGGTCATGTGCTCAACATCATGTTCCCGATGGTCAGCGAACCATGGGAATATGAACAGGCCCGCGCATTGGTGGAAGAGCAGCTGGAATGGCTGCGGCGGCAGGACAAGGCGCTGCCCAGCCGCATCCGCTATGGCGTGATGATGGAAGTGCCGGCACTTGCCGAACAGCTGGACCTGTTGCTGCCAAGGATCGATTTCCTTTCCATCGGCACCAATGATCTGACGCAGTTCCTGTTCGCGGCCGATCGCGCCAATCCCAAGCTGGCGGAGCGTTACGACTGGCTTTCGCCGGCGATCCTGCGGTTCATCGCCCGCGTCAGCGCACAGGCGCGCGCCGCCGGCGTGCAGGTGACTGTGTGCGGCGAGATGGGTGGCCGCCCGCTGGAAGCGATGGCGCTGATCGGCCTTGGCATAGACCGGCTGTCGATCACCCCGGCCGGGATCGGGCCGATCAAGTCCATTGTCCGGTCGATCGAGGTGCTGCCGCTACGCCAAAAAATGGCGGAATGGCTGGCGGATCCGCGCGGGTTCAATCGCGATGCACTCAGGCAATATGCATTGGAAATGGGTGCCGCCATCGGCTGACGCGGGTGAAATGGCCTGTTCGTGCGCCAAATTGGCGGAATCCATCGGAAACTACGCAGCCGTTGGTTGACAAGCCATGCTGCGCTCGCAAGGATTGGCCTTTCAGGAAATGCCCGCGGTAAGTGGGTCTTTTTTCACGCCTGGCACGGATTGCCCCGGGGGTTGCATGGATGCTGAAGGCAAAGTCGACGAAGCGGCAGGCGCGCCGGCAGGTGAGCGTGAGCGCAACCATGTGGGTATGCGCCTGCGCGCCGCGCGCGAACAGGCCGGCCTTTCGTTGCAGGACATTGCCGAACGGACAAGGATTCCCACGCGCCATTTGAGTGCGCTGGAAGACGGGCGGCATGACGATCTGCCGGCAGTGACCTATGCCGCTGGCTTCGCGAAAAACTATGCCCGGGCGGTCGGCCTCGACCCCGCGGAGATTTCCGCCCAATATCGCGATGAAAGCAGCCCCGATCCGCTGCCCTATTATGAGATGCACGAACCGGTGGACCCGGCCCGCGTGCCCACCGGCCGGGTGATATGGGTTTCGGCGGTGATCGGGCTGGTGGTGATTGCCGTGCTGCTGGCAATGGGTAGTGGCATCTTCTCCAACTGGTCGCTGCCCGCCGATGAACCGGCCGCCGTGGCGGATGATGGCAATGCGCCCCCTGCGCAGGCGCCGGCTGCCAACACGCAACAGGTCGCGCCTGTCGTGCCGCCGCCGGCGGTGACGCCGGTCAGCAGCGAAGTGGTGCTCACCGCGTCGGAAGATGCCTGGCTGAAGGTTTATGACAAGGCCGGGCAGACGGTGCGTATGGGCATCTTGAACGCCGGGGAACAATATGCGGTGCCCGGCGATCCGCGCCAACTGCTGCTATGGACGGGCAAGGCCGGTGCTATTCACGTCATGGTGAACGGCAAGCCGGTGGCGCCGCTTGGCGGGCTTGCGCAGACCGTGCGTGATGTCAGCCTCGATCCTGCAAGCCTGATGGCGCGCCGGGCGCCGCCAGCGCCTGCCGCGCGACCGCTGCAGCCGGGCACGCCAGCTGCTGCTGCCGCACCTGCCAATAGCCCGGCAACAGGCAATGCCGGTGCACCCGTCGGTGCCGCGGGCTGACTGATACCGCGCCGGGCGGAGCGATTCGCGCGGCGGGACTTTTCCCTGCTTCATCCGCCAGTCAGGCAAAGGGTGGCATGACGGCCATCAGGGCGTTATGCGGAAATGGCGGGGCCGGTTGCGGCGGCCGCCGGCGATTTGGGAGGGTGATGGTGCGACGCACAGCGATTGCGGTGATGTTTCTTGCAACGGTGGCAGCCCCGGCCTTGGCGCAGGACCGCGACGTCGGCCAACGGGTGGATGTGCTGGAAAAACAGATGAAGGCGGTACAGCGCAAGGTGTTTCCTGGCGGCGATCCGCGCTTCTTCGAAGCGGAAATCCAGCCTCAGGCGCAGCCGGCGCCTACCCCCGGCGTTCCCGCCAGCACGCCGCTCTCCGACCTTTCGGCCCGTGTCGATTCGCTTGAACATCAGATGACGACACTGACCGGGCAGGTGGAACAGAATGGCTATAAGATCCGCCAGCTTGAGGAACAGCTCGCCAAGTTTCGCGGCGATGCCGAATTTCGCCTGAACACGCTGGAAGGCCATCCGGAAGGCGCGCCGGCCAACGGCGGCGTGCCCGCCAATTCGCCCTTTGGTGTCGGCCCGTCGGTGCCGCCGGGCGGGGCAAAGGTGCCTCCCGCCGACAGTGCGAAGCCGGCCGGCCCCGCCGCTGCGCCAGCCGCCAATGGCGATCAGGCCGAAGCTGATTATCTGGCGGCCTATGCGCTGGTCGAACAGAAGAAGTTTCCTGAAGCCGAAGCGGCGCTGAAGGCGGTTGTCACCAAATATCCCAAGCATCGCCGCGCCAGCTATGCCCAGCATTGGCTTGGTCGCAGTTATCTGGCGGAAGGCAAGCCGGCGCTGGCGGCAGAGGCGCTTTACGCCAATTACCAGAACAACCCGCGTGGCGAACGCGCGCCGGACAGCCTTTACTGGTTGGGCCAGTCGCTGATGAAGCTCGACAAACCCAGCGAGGCCTGCCGTGTCTATAGTGAACTGACCGATGTCTATGGCGCAAAGATGAGTGCGTCGCTCAAGGATCAGACTGCAAAGGCCCGTGCCGCTGCCAAATGCACCAGCTGAGCGCCTGATCGCGCGTTTCCGCACCGATGTGGCGCGGCTGGCCGATGTCGTGGGAGACGTTGACGATCGGCCGATCGCGGTTGCCGTATCGGGCGGGGGAGACAGTCTGGCGCTGCTGCTGCTTGCCGCCCATGGCTTTCCCGGTCGCATCGTCGCCTTTACCGCCGACCACGGGCTGCGGCCCGAAAGTGCAGCCGAAGCGGCGGAAGTGGCGCGCATCTGTGTCCTGATGGGCGTTCCCCATCGCACGCTGCTCCTTTCCGAACTGGCGGGGACAACGGCCAATATCCAGGCGCGTGCACGCGAGGCACGTTATGCCGCAATGGCAGGCGCCTGTGGGAAGGCGGGCGCACAATGGCTGCTGACCGCCCATCATGCCGATGACCAGGCCGAAACCCTGCTGATGCGGCTGGCGCGCGGGTCGGGGGTGGACGGCCTTGCCGGCATAAGGGTGGCGCGCGCTGAGGGCGGCATCACGCTGCTGCGGCCGCTGCTTGGCTGGCGCAAGCGGGAACTGGCAGAAATTGTGCGTGACGCCGCGCTGGTGCCGGCCGACGACCCCAGCAACAGCGCCGCGCGTTATGACCGGACCCATGCCCGGGCGCTGCTGGCCGCGGCGCCATGGATCGATCCGCTGCGCGTTGCCGCCGCTGCCAGTCATCTGGCCGATGCCCAGATCGCACTGCAATGGGTGGAAGACAGGGCATGGGCTGGCAATGTCCGCCGCGATGGACAGGCACTGTTCTGCATGGTGGACGGTCTGCCGGATGAAATCGTCCGCCGCCTCGTTCGTCGTGCGCTGCTGGCGGTCGATGCCGCCGCTGACGTGCGTGGCGATTCGCTTGACCGGTTGATCGCGCAATTGCGGCAGGGCGGCGTCGCCACGCTGGGCATGGTGCGTGCCGACGGTCGCATGACGGGGGAATGGCGCTTTTCCCCCGCGCCGCCGCGCGCAGGCGGTGTTTCCGCCGCCGCAGCGGGCGATCGTTCGATTCCGCATTGTGCGGCGGCAGATCGCACCTATCTATAGAGACACCAACCCGTAGGATTCGCCGAGGAATGAACCAGCCGACCCCGCCCGACAAGCCGACCAACCCGTGGCTGCGCAGTCTTGCGCTGTGGATTGGCATCGTGCTTGCCGTCATCATGTTCGTGTCGGTGTTCGACGGCGGCAGCAAATCGTCGTCGGCAGGCACGGCGATCGCCTATTCCGATTTCCTCGACAAGGTGGATGAAGGCAATGTCCGCTCGGTCGAGATTCGCGGCCAGCAGATTGTCGGCACGCTGACCAATGACGAGGCGTTCAGGACCTTTGCCCCCGAAGACCCCAAGCTGGTCGAACGGTTGCAGTCCAAGGGCGTGCGTTTCGACGCCAAGCCTGAGGAACAGGCATCGATCCTGATGATGATCCTCTACAACACCGTGCCTTTCCTGCTGATCCTGGGCATCTGGATCTTCGTGATGCGCCAGATGCAGAATGGCGCGGGCAAGGGCGCGATGGGCTTTGGCAAGTCGCGTGCGCGGATGCTCACCGAAAAACAGGGCCGCGTCACCTTCGATGATGTCGCGGGCATCGATGAAGCGCGCGAGGAATTGCAGGAAATCGTCGAGTTCCTCCAGGACCCGGCGAAGTTCCATCGCCTTGGCGGCAAGATTCCGAAGGGCGCGCTGCTGATCGGTTCCCCCGGCACCGGCAAGACGCTGCTTGCGCGGGCGATCGCCGGCGAAGCCAATGTGCCCTTCTTCACCATTTCCGGTTCGGACTTCGTCGAAATGTTCGTCGGCGTGGGCGCAAGCCGCGTGCGCGACATGTTCGAGCAGGCGAAGAAGAACGCACCCTGCATCATCTTCATCGACGAAATCGATGCGGTGGGCCGTCATCGCGGTGCGGGTGTCGGCAATGGCAATGACGAACGCGAACAGACGCTGAACCAGCTTCTGGTGGAAATGGACGGTTTCGATGCCAATGAAGGCATCATCATCGTTGCCGCCACCAACCGGCCGGACGTGCTGGACCCGGCGCTGCTGCGTCCCGGCCGTTTCGACCGCCAGATCGTGGTGCCGCGCCCCGATATCGACGGGCGTGAAAAGATCCTTCAGGTCCATATGAAGAAGCTGCCGTTGGCGCCCGACGTCAATGCACGGGTGATCGCGCGTGGCACGCCCGGCTTTTCGGGTGCCGATCTTGCCAATCTGGTCAATGAAGCGGCACTTGTCGCCGCCAGGCTAGGCAAGCGGCTGGTCGCCATGGCCGAATTCGAAGCGGCCAAGGACAAGGTGATGATGGGCAGCGAGCGCCGTTCCATGGTGATGACCGAGGACGAGAAGCGCATGACCGCCTATCATGAGGCTGGCCATGCCGTCGCCGCATTGCACGAACCGGCGTCGGACCCGATCCACAAGGCGACGATCATCCCGCGCGGCCGCGCGCTGGGCATGGTGATGCGCCTGCCGGAACGCGACAGCTACAGCTATCATCGTGACAAGATGTACGCGAACCTGACGGTCGCCATGGGCGGGCGCGTGGCTGAGGAAATCATCTTCGGCTATGAAAAGGTTTCGTCCGGCGCCAGTGGCGACATTCAATATGCCACCAATCTGGCGCGTGACATGGTGACGCGCTGGGGCATGTCCGACACGCTGGGGCCGCTGCAATATGCCGAGGCGGACGAGGAAGTGTTCCTTGGCTATTCCATGTCGAAGCAACGGCAGATGTCGAACGAGACGGCGCAGGCGATTGATGCCGAAATCAAGCGCATCGTCGAAGACGGTTATGTTCGGGCCAAGAAGATCCTGACCGATAATATCGATCAGCTTCATGCCTTGGCCAACGCGATGCTGGAATATGAGACGCTGAACGGCGACGAGATCAAGCGCGTGATCGCCGGCGAAAAGATCGACCGGGGCACCGGCGACGCCCGCCCGCCGATCACAGCGGGTGTCTCCTCCATCCCCAAGACGGGGCGGCTGAGCGGCGGCTTCAGCACACCGGCGCCGCAGGGGGCCTGAACCCTCCGGTTCTGCACTTGTTGCTGGAACATCAAGGGCTGGTCCATCACGGGCCGGCCCTTTCTACATCACCGCAACAGCGCAGCCGGGCGGGTGAGCGCAACAGCGGCCAGGCAAGTGTGGATGGCGGCCCTTGCCATCGCCACTGCCCCGGCCCATGACGTCGCCATGGTTTCCGATGAACTGATCCGCCTTGCCAACCGTCTTGCCGATGCGGCGGGTGCTGCCATTCGCCCGCACTTCCGCAGCCGCTTCGAAATAGAAGCAAAGGCCGATGCCTCCCCCGTCACCATTGCCGACCGGGCAGCGGAAGCAGCGATGCGCGCGATCCTGGAGGCAGAACGCCCCGCCGATGGCATCATCGGTGAGGAATATGGCGCGGTGCGCGCGGATGCCGGACTTATCTGGGTGCTGGATCCGATTGACGGGACGCGCAGCTTCGTTGCCGGGCGGCCGATCTTCGGCACGCTGATCGCATTGATAGAGGATGGCGTGCCGCTACTGGGCGTGATCGACCAGCCGATCAATGGTGAAAGATGGATCGGTGCGCGCGGCCGCCCGACAATGTTCAACGATACGCCTGTGCGGGGCCGTAGCTGCCCGGCGCTGTCGCGTGCGCAGATCGCCACCACCGGCCCCAATTATTTCACTGCGGAGGAGCTTGCCCGCTATGACGCGGTGCGGACGCATACCGCAAATGCCATCTATGGCGGTGACTGCTACAATTATGCGCTGCTCGCCTCCGGCCATGTCGATCTGGTGATCGAAGCGGGGTTGAAGCTGCATGATTATGCAGCGCTGGTGCCGGTGGTGGAAGGCGCCGGCGGACGGATGACTGATTGGTCAGGCAGACCGCTTGACCGGCACAGCGACGGCCGGGTGATTGCGGCCGGTGATCCGGCGTTGATCGATCAGGTGCTGGCGGCGCTTGGCTGAACAGCCGGTGCTGTCACCGGCTGCTCCTGCCCTGTCGTCATTTGCCTGAGGGCGTGCCGTTGCCCACATCCTTGCGCGGCTTGCCCTTGGTGGTGCGCTGATCGACCGCGCGTGCCCCCTCCAGCACCGGCCCGCAGGCTGCAGCCTTGGCATCACCCGGATCGATGAAGGCCAGCACCGCGCCGATCGGGCTGAGCGCAAGGCCGGCAGCAACACCGGCGCCGGCGCGGGTCAGCAGCTGGGGAGAAATGGGGCGAATGGCAGGGGCTGCGAAATAGCCGCCGATGCCCACGGGCGACTGGCCGGAAAACAGGCTGAACGTCTTGGCATCGGCGCGCACCGCCATATCCATCGATTCATCCTTGAAGCTGAACGCGCCACGGCCAAGAATCACGTTCTTCTTGGTGTCGATCAAAATCGGGTCAGCGGCGGCAATGCCGTCGCGCACCGTGAAGGCAATCAGCCCGCAGTTGATCTCCACCGGCTTCTTCAGCTTCTTGGTCAGCAGCTTTTGCAGGAAGGTGCCGACGTCCAGTTCGACCAGCTGGACATTGCGCGTCCAGAAAGTGCCGGCCGGAAGAATGACGGCGATGCGTCCGCTGGAGCCGGCAAGCGATTCATGCAGCGTATCGCCGCGTCCCTTCAACTGAACACGTGCCTTGATGACGCCGGTGGTGCCAGAGGCATCAACGCCGAAGCGGGCCAGCAGCTTTCCAAGAGGCGTGGGCGCAAGGCGAATGTCATAATCGGTGGCGACGGGCCGCTGGCGGGCGTTGATGATGATGTCGGACGCCAGATGGCCGCCCGCCACGTCGAAAGTGAGGGGGGACAAAGCAAGCCGCGACCGTTCGAGATCAAGGTTCAGGTCGATGTTCGAAATCGGGAAATAATCTTCCTTGATGTGCGCGACGCGATATTTGACCTTTGCGTCAAAGACCTTGATCGCTTCGATGTCCAGCGGTGCATCGGGCAGGACAGTGGGATGGCCGCCTTTGACGGTGATTGCGCCCTTGCCGCCTTCCTTGTCCAGCCGGCGCGGATCATAGCCGATGAACGGCCCGGCATCGAGGATGTCCAGCCGTTTTGTCGAAAGATCGGCAATCAGCTTCAGCCGGCCCTGATCGGGCGTGACGACAGTCAGCCGCCCGGCAATGTCGCTGGTGCCGAATGTGCCGCCCAGCCGCGTCAGCCGCCATTCGTCGCCTGCCTTGGTGACGTTGGAATGGAGATTGTAGCGGCGCGTTTCCGGCACTACCACACCCAGCAGGCGGAACGGCACCTGCAGATTGCTGCCCTTGGCGACAAGATGCAGGTCCGATCCCTCAAGTTCGGTCGGTCCCGGTAGCGTGCCGTTGACGTCGATGGCCGAATCCCCGACGCCGATATGAGCGATGAGCGTATTGCGGCCGCCCGCGACGGTCTGGTTGGGGGAGGTGAGGCGGCCATTCAGCTTGAAGGGTGTGCCGTGCGACCGGCCGGAGCCGGTGAAGACGATCGCATCGTTGATCCGTGTGCCGGAGGAGGTGATGTCGCCGATCTTCAGATTGGCCAGCAGGGCCATGCGCGGATCGGTGTAATCGATGTGCGTGTCGGTGATGCTGGCACGTTTGATCGTGGGCATCTGGAACGGCTTGCCGCCGCCTGAACCGAAGGTCCAGCTGTTACGGCCATCGGCCGTCCATTCCAGGGCCACATCGCCGCCATCAAGCGTCAGCCAGCGGAAGCGGCGCTTGCCGACGATCAGCGGAAAGGTGGAAATGGAACTGTCGATCAGCCGTGCCTGGAACAGCTTGTCGTCCTTTGCCCATGACGGGTTGGCAACGCTCAACCCCTCTGCGCGGAACTTGATGTTGATGATGTTGAAATAAAGCTGGAAATCGCCGGCTACGCGCACCTGCCGCCCGGTAAGGCTGGTCGCGATGCGTTCGGCCGGATGTTTCAGGAAGCGGCCCTTGGTGATGAACAGCACCAGCCAGATCAGGAAGATGAACAGCAATATGCCGCCCAGCGTGTACAGAATACCCTTCAGGGGCTGGGTGATATGGTGCGTCCGCCGGGCGGGCCGGCCTTCGCTGTCGGCTGGGGGCGTTTCACTGTCCATGAGCTAGGCAACCCGCATCAGCGCCGCCGGTTCCCGATGATGATGCAGCAGATGGTTGCGTTTGCGCGCGCGCTTGCCTATAGGCCGCGCTTCCTATTGGAGGAACCGCCCGGCCAGTGTGGGCTGCCGTGGCGATTCGACAACGTCGCAAGACAGGAGACGAAAATGCCCAAGCTCAAGACGAAGAGCGGCGTCAAAAAGCGCTTCAAGCTCACCGCCACCGGCAAGGTGAAGCATGGCGTGGTCGGCAAGCGCCACCGGCTTTCCAGCCACAACGCCAAGTACATCCGTCAGAATCGCGGCACTGAAGTGATTTCGGATGCCGATGCCCGCGTGATCAAGCGCTGGGCGCCCTACGGCCTGTAAGGAGAACTGACAGATGGCACGCGTCAAGCGCGGCGTAACGTCGCACGCTCGTCACAAGCGGACCCTGGAAGCCGCCAAGGGCTATTACGGTCGTCGCAAGAACACCATCCGCATCGCCAAGCAGGCGGTCGACAAGGCTGGCCAGTACGCCTATCGCGACCGCAAGGTGAAGAAGCGGAACTTCCGCGCCCTGTGGATCCAGCGCATCAACGCCGCTGTCCGCATGGAAGGCCTGACCTATGGCAAGTTCATGCACGGCCTGAAGCTGGCTGGCGTGGACCTGGACCGCAAGGTGCTGGCCGACATTGCGGTGCATGAGGCCGAAGCCTTCAAGGCAATCGTCGCCCAGGCCAACCAGGCCCTCGCCGCGGCCTGAGCCCGGCGGGCGACAGCCTGAACATCGAGGGGCGCGGCGGCCGGGCGGCTTGCCGCGCCCTTTGTGTTTCAAATCCCTGTTCTTTCAGGGACTGCCGGATCATCCGGCACGGATCATTGGCCGATGGCGGCGGCGCCGGTCGCGGCGCACCGGCGGGGATGACGGACAGGTTATGAGCGACATCGAAACTCTGAAAACCGCGCTGCTGGGCGAAGTGGCACAGGCGGCGAGCCTGGACGCGATCGAGGCGGTGCGGGTCAAGGCGCTGGGCAAGCAGGGGCAGGTCACGGCGCTGCTGAAGACCATGGGCGCGCTGAGCCCGGAGGAAAGGCAGCAGCGCGGCCCACAGGTCCATGGTTTGCGCGAAGCCGTGATCGATGCGCTGGCCGATCGCAAGGCGGCGCTGGAGCTGGCGGCACTGGAAGCACGGCTTGCCGCCGAACGCATCGATGTGACGCTGCCGGTGTCCACCGGCGCGCAGGGCAGCATTCACCCGATTTCGCAGGTGATGGACGAGCTGGCGGAGATTTTCGCCGATCTGGGCTTTGCCGTCGCCACCGGTCCGGAGATCGAGGACGACTGGCATAATTTCAGTGCGCTCAACATCCCCGAAAGCCATCCGGCGCGGGCGATGCACGACACCTTCTATTTCCCCGAAACGCAGAATCGCGATGGCCGCCGCATGTTGCTGCGCACCCACACATCGCCGGTGCAGATCCGCACGATGACGGGCCAGCAGCCGCCGATCCGCATCATCGCGCCGGGGCGCACCTATCGTTCGGATTCGGACGCCACCCACACGCCGATGTTCCATCAGGTCGAAGGGCTGGTGATCGATCGCGGCATCCATATGGGCCATCTGAAATGGACGCTGGAAACCTTCGTGAAGGCGTTTTTCGAGGTGGACGACATCGTGCTGCGGATGCGGCCGAGCTATTTCCCCTTTACCGAGCCTTCGGCGGAGGTCGATGTCGGCTGCGAATGGGTGGGCGGCAAGGGTTCCGGCGGCAGGCTGTCCATCGGCGGGTCGAAGGACTGGCTGGAGATTCTGGGCAGCGGCATGGTGCATCCGCGGGTCATCGCCGCCTGCGGGCTTGATCCCGATGAATGGCAGGGCTTTGCCTTTGGCTGCGGGATCGATCGGCTGGCGATGCTGAAATATGGCATGACCGATCTGCGCGCCTTTTTCGACGCGGATCTTCGCTGGCTGAAACATTATGGCTTTTCGGCGCTGGACGTGCCGACCCTGTCAGGGGGGATTGGCGCATGAAATTCACCCTTTCCTGGTTGAAGGACCATCTGGACACCAACGCCACGGTCGGCCAGATCGCCGAAGGGCTGACCCGCGTCGGCCTGGAAGTGGAAGGCATTGAAAACCCGGCGGACAGGCTGGCGCCCTTCACCATCGCCCGCATTCTGACGGCACAGCCGCATCCGCAGGCGGACAAGCTGCAGGTGCTCAGCGTCGATGTCGGTGATGGAGCGCCGCGCCAGATCGTGTGCGGCGCGCCCAATGCGCGGGCCGGCCTTGTCGGCGTGCTGGGCCAGCCCGGCGCCTATGTGCCGGGGCTGGACGTAACGCTGAAGGTGGCGGCGATCCGCGGTGTCGAATCCAACGGCATGATGTGTTCCCGCCGCGAACTCGAATTGTCCGACGAACATGACGGCATCATCGAACTGCCGGCCGATGCGCCGGTGGGGGCGGTGTTCGCGCAATGGGCGGGGCTGGACGACCCGGTGTTCGACGTCGCCATCACGCCAAACCGGCAGGATTGCATGGGTGTGGCGGGCATTGCACGCGATCTGGCGGCGCTTGGTCTTGGCACGCTGAAGGATCGGCCGATCGCGCTGGTTGAAGGCGATTTTCCCTGCCCGATCGAAATCCGCACTGACGATCCCGAAGGCTGCCCCGCCTTTCTTGGGCGGGTGGTGCGCGGCGTGCGCAACGGCCCGTCGCCCGAATGGCTGGCGCGGCGGCTGACCGCAATCGGCCAGCGCCCGATCTCGGCACTTGTCGACATCACCAACTATCTGATGATCGATCGCGGGCGGCCGCTCCATGTTTATGATCTGGCAAAGCTGCAGGGGGCGCTGGTCGCCCGCAAGGCCCGTGCCGGTGAAACGGTGGAGGCGCTGAACGGCAAGACCTATGCGCTTGATGAAAGCATGACGGTGATCGCCGATGATGTCGCCGTGCATGACATTGGTGGCATCATGGGTGGCGAACACAGCAGCGTGACGCCGGAAACCATCGATGTTCTCATCGAATGTGCATGGTTCGATCCCGCCTCCATCGGCGCGACCGGTCGCAAGCTGGGCCTGACGTCGGATGCGCGCAGCCGCTTTGAACGCGGCGTCGATCCGGCCTTTCTGGATGCCGGACTGGCGCTGGCCACAAGGCTGGTGCAGGAACTGGCAGGCGGAGAGGCATCCACGGTCGCTGTCGCCGGCAAGCCGCCGATCGCGGACAAGGTGGTCGCCTTTGATCCGGCGTTGACCGAACGGCTGGCCGGCATTTCAGTGCCGTCGGCGCGACAGGCGGAGATATTGGCCAGCCTTGGCTTCCGTGTCGATCAGACAAGCCCATGGTCGGTGGGTGTGCCCAGCTGGCGGCGCGATGTCGATGGCGCGGCAGATCTGGTGGAAGAAGTCGTGCGCGTCGAAGGATTGGACAGGGTGCCGTCGACGCCGCTGCCGCGCGGTGAAGGGGTTGCCCGCGCCACGGCAACGCCCGCGCAGAAGATGGAGCGGCGTGCCCGCCGGGCGATGGCGTCGCGCGGTTTCAACGAAGCCGTGACGTGGAGCTTCATTTCCCCGGCGGAGGCAGCGGTTTTCGGCGGTGGCGCATGGACACTGGAAAATCCGATTTCGGCCGATCTGGCGGTGATGCGGCCATCGCTGCTGCCCGGCCTCGCCGCGGCGGCGCGGCGCAACATGGATCGCGGGGCCGAAAGCGTGCGGCTGTTCGAAATCGGCCGCCGCTATCTGGCCGATGGCGAACCCGCGACGCTGGCGGTTGTGATGGCGGGCAATGCCGGGCCGCGTGACTGGCGCGGCGGCAAGACGCGTGGCTTCGACGCATTCGATGCCAAGGCGGAAGCCATTGCCGCACTGGCGGCGGCAGGCGCGCCCGTGGACCGGCTTCAGGTGCTGTCCCCGGCCGGCCCGGCCTGGCATCCCGGCCGGTCAGGCAAATTGTGCCTTGGGCCAAAGCAGGTGCTTGCCGAATTCGGTGAATTGCACCCGGCAGCGGCGCGCGCGCTTGGCCTGAAAGGGCAGGTCGTCGCGGCGGAGGTCAATCTGGCGGCTATCCCGCCACGTCGCGACACCGGCCATGCCCGTCCGGCCTATGCGCCGCCGATATTGCAGAGCGTGAAGCGCGATTTCGCCTTCCTTGCGCCTGCCGATGTTGCGGCCGATGCGCTGCTGCGCGCGGTGAAGGGGGCAGACAAGCAGGCCATTGTCGATGTGGCGCTGTTCGATGTCTTCACCGGCCAGGGCGTTGCCGAAGGGCAGAAATCGCTTGCGGTGGAAGTAACGCTTCAGCCCGGCACCAAAAGCTTTACCGATGAGGAGATTCAGGCAATTTCGGACCGTATCATTGCCGCTGCCGCCAAACAGGGCGCGGTGCTTCGCGGCTGATGACAGGGAAATGGGGCGTTTCGCTGCTGGCAAACACCGGCGGCACGCCCCATTTACGGTATTGTTTGATTGACGTGCAGCCAATGCAATCCTACCGCAAGTGACGATGACCGACGAGCGTTTTGGCCTTGATCGAAGAGTGCGGCTGACAAGCCCGCTGAAGCTCGATTCAGGCGCATCGATCAGCCCGATCGAAATCGCCTATGAAACCCATGGCACGCTCAACAGCGACAGATCGAATGCGATCCTTGTCTGCCATGCGCTGACCGGCGACCAATATGTGGCCAGCACCCATCCGATAACCGGCAAGCCCGGCTGGTGGTCGCGACTGATCGGCACGGACAAGCCCATCGATCCTGCCGATTATTTCATCATCTGCGCCAATGTGCTCGGCTCCTGCATGGGGTCCACCGGCCCGGCATCGGCCAATCCCGCCACCGGCCTGCCTTATGGCATGAGCTTTCCCGTCATCACCATTCGCGACATGGTGCGCGCGCAGGCGATGCTGCTCGATTATCTGGGCGTCGGCGTGCTGCACGCCGTCATCGGCGGGTCGATGGGCGGCATGCAGGCGCTGGAATGGGCGGCCACCTATCCCGAACGGGTGCGCGCTGCCGTCGCCATTGCCGCCACCGCCAAGCATTCGGCGCAGAACATCGCCTTTCACGAGGTGGGTCGGCAGGCGATCATGGCCGATCCGAAATGGAATGGCGGCGAATATTATCTGACCGGCGAAGCACCTTCCGCCGGGCTTGCCGTCGCGCGTATGGCCGCGCACATCACCTATTTGTCGGAAGCCGGCCTCACCGAGAAGTTCGGCCGCCGCTTGCAGGCGCGCGAAGCCCTGTCCTTCGGTTTCGATGCCGATTTCCAGGTGGAAAGCTATCTGCGGCATCAGGGCCTCAGCTTCGTGTCGCGTTTTGACGCCAATTCCTATCTCTATATCACCCGCGCGACCGATTATTTCGATCTGGCGGAAGAACATGGCGGGCTGCTGGCCAATGCCTTTCGCGGCAAGAAAACGCGCTTTTGCGTCATCTCCTTCGACAGCGACTGGCTCTATCCAACCGCGGAATCGCGCCACATCGTCCATGCGCTCAACGCTGCAAGCGCCGCCGTCAGCTTTGTCGAGATCGAGAGCCCATTCGGCCATGACGCGTTTCTGCTCGACGCGCCGGAAATGAACCGTGTCGTCCATGGCTTCCTGAAGGCGGTGGGCTGATGGGCGCGCTTCGTCCCGATCTGGCGATCATTGCGGAAAATGTCGCGCCCGGCGCGCGCGTGCTGGACGTCGGCTGTGGCGATGGCGCGCTGATGGCGGCGCTGCGCGACAAGAAGCAGGTGGAGGCGCGCGGCATTGAATTGTCCCGCAGCGGCGTGGCGGAGGCGGTGGCCAAGGGTCTGTCGGTGGTGCAGGGCGATGCCGACACCGATCTGGGCGAATATCCGGCCGACAGCTTCGATTATGCCATTCTCAGCCAGACGTTGCAGACGACGCGCGCACCGCACAAGGTGCTGTTCGAGCTGCTGCGCATTGCGCCGCATGCCTTTGTGTCCTTCCCCAATTTCGCGCACTGGCGGGTGCGGCTGGCGCTGCTGTGGGGCGGGCGGATGCCGATGACGCGGGCCTTGCCGACGGCATGGTATGAAACGGAAAACATCCATCATCTGACGATCGACGATTTTCGCGCCTTTGCCGCTGAAATGGGCCTGCGGATCGAACGGGCATGGTTCCTGACCGGGGACCGGCTGACGAGCAGCGCGGCGGCCAATTTCCGCGCGGAACAGGCTATTTTCCTGCTCGGCCGCTGATCGAGGCCGCGGCCGCAGTCGTCAGCGCGGCGCCGCGAGGATGATCGCCGTGCCGGCCAGGCAGGTGAGCACGCCGATAATGTCCCAACGGTCGGGACGGACCTGCTCCACCGCCCATAACCAGCATAAAGAGCCAAGGACGTAGATTCCGCCATAAGCGGCATAGGCACGTCCGGCGGCATTGCTGTCGATCAACGTCAGCAGCCAGGCAAAGGCCATCAGCGAAGCGATGCCCGGCACCAGCCACCAGATCGGCTTGTCCAGTCGCATCCAGCCCCAGAAGGCGAAACAGCCGCCGATTTCGGCAAGCGCGGCCGCGGCATAAACGGCGATATTCAGCATGGGATGGCGTGCCTTGTGCGGATGGCGGGCGGCCATAAAGACAGTCCGTGCCGCACAAGGCAACAATATGGAAAGGATGCCGTTGGCGGCAGAAAGTCAGCCAATGGCATCCAAAATGGGCGCAAGGCCGGAAAGCGTGGCATGGGGCCGCTGCCGCACCGCCTGTGCGCCAAAGCTGTCATGATCGTGCAAGCCAGTGGTGACGCCTATGCCAAGCGCACCTGCGCCCTGGGCCATCCGCATTTCCAGCGCCGGATCGTCACCAACCACCACCACGTCGCGCGCTGCCGATTTCTTCAGCCCCATGCGCCCCAGCGCGCAATCGAACGCGGCGCGCGCCGGCTTGCCGACAATATTGATGCGTGCATTGGTCAGCGAACGGATCATCACGTTGATGGCATAGCTGCTGCCGATCGCACGGCCGCCGGCTGCGGCGAAGAAGGGCACATGCGAACAGGTGAACAAATTGGCCCCTTCCCATATCGAATGGCAGGCGCGTTCCAGTTCGGGATAGGTGAAATCGCGATACCAGCCGGTCAGCACGGCATGGACGGAATCGCTCTCCTCGCCGGGGCCGATCACGTCCATCCCGGCATCGATCAGCGGTTGCGAAACGCCGGGGCAGCCAAGCACCCGCACACGCCCCATTTTCCGGCGCACGAAATAATCGGCGGCGGCGGTGGCGGGGGTCATCATCTCCTCGTCCCGCACGTCCAGCCCGGCCTTGCGCAGGCTGGCGGCGTAATGGGCGGGAACAAAGGCAGTGCCGTTGGTGAAGATCTGGAACGGTATGTCGCGTGAACGCAGCCCGGACAGCAGTTCTGCCGCGCCGGGCAGTGCCTTGTGCCCGCCGCTGGATTTGTCGCCAAGCACCAGCGTGCCATCCATATCGAAGATAAAGGCGCGGGCGGCACGCACACGCGCCGCGCTGTCACGATCGAGTTCAGTCAAGAGATGCTCCGGCATGGAGGGCAAGGCGAAAACCCGGCCGTTCGACCACAAGGTCGCGCGCGGCGGGGCGGGCGGCAAGTTCCTTCAACAGCCTGAGCATCGGCGCCGCCGACGCGTTATAGCGCGAGGCAGCGGGGCCGGCGGCGATCATCGCATCGATCTGTTCGCCCGGCATTACCGCACGCAGCAGAAACTCCTCCTCGTCACGGCATGGGCCAATTCTGCGGCGCAGGTCGGCAAGCGAGGCGACAGGCGGTTCCGCGGCGATTTCGCGGGCGCGCGGCCGGTCCAGAATGGCAGCTTCCACCTTGGGATCGACAGGGCGTGTCGGGTGGCCGAACCGGCCCATGACATAGCGGATCACCTGATCGGAAACCTGGCCGTAACGCTTGCCGCCAACCACGTTGAACAGCGCCTGGCTGCACACCATCTGCGGGAAGGGCGTGACCATGATGGGATAGCCAAGGTCCGCGCGCACCTGTTCGGTTTCCGCGATCACATCGGGCAGCCGGTCTTCCAGCTTCAGTTCGGTCAGCTGGCGCTTCATCGTCGTCATCACGCCACCGGCGATCTGATGGCGCAGGAAGCTGGCGTCGAAATCCTGCGGCGTGCCGGGCGGCAGCCCTTCGGCAGCGGCAAGCCGGGTCCAGTAATCGCTCACCCGCGCCAGCAATGCATCGTCGATCGGCACGTCATGGCCCAGCTCGCGCAGATTGGCGACCATGCGCCACGCTTCCGGCAGGGATGTGCCATTGCCCAGCGGCCCGGCGCCGACATGGATGGCCGATGCGCCAAGTTCCGCCCCGGCAAGGCTGGACAGCGCACCAAGGCCGATGGTGCAATGGCAGTGCATTTCCAGCGGCTTGTCCCCGATCACCGCCTTGACCGCAGCAGCAAGGCTGCGCGCCCTGTCCGGCGACATCAGCCCGGCCGGGTCCTTCAGATAGAAAAGGTCGATATTGGGCGATGACGCGAGCCTTGCCGCGAAGTCGGCATAGAATTGATCGCTGTGGATTTCAGACAGGGTGAAGGTGAGCGCGGCCATGATCTCCGCCTCCCCCTCCCCCCGCGCGATGCGCGCCGCCTCCAGCACGCTGTCCGCGTCATGCATCGGGTCCAGCATGATGAAACGGCGGATGCCATTGGCCTGCAGATGGCGATAGACCAGCCGCATGAACTCGGGATCGGACTGTTCCCATGAAATGAAGCGCAGGCCGGTGGTGATGAATTGCAGCGGCGTGCGCGGCATGGCCGCCCGAGTCCGCCGGATCCGCTCCCACGGATTTTCCTGAAAATAGCGGACCGAAACCGCCATATGGCTGGATGATGTGAAATCTATCGCGCGAAAGCCCACCCGGTCCATTACACCGGCGATTTCCAGCACCTGCGGCGTGCGGATCCCGGTGGCGCCCCACAGGCTCTGGTTGCCGTCGCGGATCGATACATCGACAAGGCCGATTTCAGCCATTGGCCAGTCCTTCAAAGAAACGGGTATCGACCCCGCCGGCGACAAAGCGCGGATCGGCCATGATGCGGCGGTGCATCGGTGCGGTGGTGGCGATGCCGCTGATGTCCATCGCGTCCAGTGCGCGGGCCATGCGCGCCACCGCATCGCCGCGGTCTGCGCCAGTGACGATCAGCTTGCCGATCAGCGAATCATAATGCGGCGGCACATGCCCGCCGGATTCGATATGGCTGTCGATTCGGATGCCCGCCCCGGCCGGCCAGCCCGCATGGGCGACGGTGCCTGGAGACGGGCGGAAATCCCTTGTCCAGTCCTCGGCATTGATGCGCACTTCAATGGCATGGCCGGAAAAGCGCACCATCTCCTGCCGCAGCGGCAGCGGCTGACCATCCGCGATCAGCAACTGTTGTTCGATCAGATCGACGCCGGTGATCGCTTCGGTCACCGGATGCTCCACCTGGATGCGCGCGTTCATTTCAAGGAAATAGAAATCGAAGCTTTCGGCATCGACCAGAAACTCGACCGTGCCCGCGCCGACATAGCCGATATGGCGCGCCAGCCGCACACCGGCATCGCGCAATGCTTTATGCCTGTCTTCGGGAATGCCCGGTGCGGGCGCTTCCTCCACCAGCTTCTGAAAGCGGCGCTGGATGGAACAATCGCGCGTGCCAAGGTGAATGGCGTTTTCGCCATCGCCCAGCACCTGCACTTCCACATGGCGGCCGCGCGCGATGAAGCGTTCGACATAGACGCGCGGATCACCGAATGCGGCCTGCGCCTCCGCCATGGCCATGGCGACCTGCGCATCAAGATCTTCGGGCCGATCCACCCGCTTCATGCCGCGCCCGCCGCCGCCCGACACCGCCTTGATCAGCAGTGGATAGCCGGTTTCCTCCGCCCGGCGCCGCGCTTCCGCCGCATCGGCCGCTTCGCCGCCAGGCACCACCGGCAGGCCGGCGGCAACGCCCACGGCGCGGGCCTTCAGCTTGTCGCCCACCGCGTCAAGGCTGTCTGGCCGGGGGCCGACGAAAATCATTCCCGCCGCCGCCACGGCACGGGCAAAACGGGCATTTTCCGAAAGAAAGCCATAGCCCGGGTGAACGGCATCGGCACCGGCGGCGCGTGCCGCTTCGACGACCCTGTCGACATCCAGATAGCTTTGCGACGACGGCGCCGGGCCAAGCAGGACCATGCTGTCCGCCATTTTCGCGGGCAGGCTGTCGCGATCCGCTTCCGACACGCCGAGCACGGTTTCAATGCCCAGTCGCTGTGCAGTGCGGATGACACGGAGTGCGATTTCGCCCCGATTGGCGATGAACAGACGGCGGATCATGATGCGGGCCCGGCCTTTACGTCAGCTATCGGCGCGCACGCGCATTAGCACGGCATCGGCATCGATCATTTCACCATTGGCGGGAAGTATGGCGGCGATTTCGCCTGAAACGCCGGCATGGACCGGGTTCATCAGCTTCATCGTCTCGACGATCGCCACCACTGTTTCCGGTTCCACCCGGCTGCCGATCTCGACAAAAGGCGGCGCGCCCGGCTGCGGCGCACGATAAAAGGTGCCGGGCAGCGGCGGGCGGATGACGGCGAGCCCGTCGTCGGCTTCCTCCTCCTCCTGCGCAGTGGCGGTTGCGGCCGTATTTCCGGCCGGCGAAGGCGCGGCAGCATTCGCCGCCGGTGCCGTTTCACCCTGATGATGCCATTGCTGCGTCCAGCCGCCGTCTTCACCGCGCGCCAGTTTCAGCGTCAGTCTGTCGGTGGCGATTTCCAGCCGCTGATAGGGTGACCCGTCCAGAATCGCGACGATCTGGGCAACGTCTTCAAGTTCAAGCGGCAGGTCGGTGGTGGTGCTCATCGGTCGGGCGTTCATCCGGTCACGCCGCTGCCGATGTTCGGGTGAGTTCAAGCACACGCTCGATCACCGCATCGGCAAAGGCTGCATCGTTGATATGGGCATCGAACAGGCGCACATCGGTGCCCTGCGGCATCACCTGTTGCACATGGTCGGCGAAAACCGGCGGCAGCGAACGGTCATACAAATGCCCTTCGGGACTGTCATGGCTGGAAAAGCCGTGCAGCGGCACGAAAAAGCTCACCGGTCCGCGCGCCTGCCCGATCAGCCCGGCCATATGGTCGGCCAGGGCGCACAGCTCCTCCCGCTCGGTGCGCACAGCAGTCAGCGCCGCATTGTGGATGTGATAGCGCTTGCCGGGGAATTGCGCGCGCGCCGCCTCGATCGGCGGCCCGACAATGAAATCGGCATTGCCAGGCGCGAAAATGGTGGGCACGCCCTTTTCCATCGCCGCCTTCGCCCTGTCCGGCCCGGCGCTGCACAGCCCGCCGTTCAGCAGATCGATGATCTCCACCAGCGAAAGGTCCAGCACCGCCGCCACCGGGCGTTCGCGCACGATCTGGTCCAGCGTCTGCCCGCCAGCGCCCGTGGTGTGGAACACCATCACTTCATAGCCGCGGTCTTCCAGCGCATGGCGCACGCGGCGGGTGCAGGTTTCGGTGGTGCCGAGCGTGCTGATCAGCACCAGCGGCTTGCCTTCCGCCTGCTGCGGCCGATAGCCATGGGCCATGCCCGCCACCGCCAGCGCACCATTGCGATAAACCTCGCGCGTGATCGTGTTCAGCCCGGAAATGTCGCAGACGGCGTTCATCATGATGATGTCGCGCGTGCCGACATATGGGCTGGTAAGGCCCGAAGCCATGGTGGAGATCATCACCTTGGGCAAGCCGTAGGGGAAGCCGCGCATCACCGCCGTGGCCAGCGCCGTGCCCATCGACCCGCCGATCGCAATGATGCCGGCCAGCCCCTGTTCGTCATGCAGGCGATGCGCGCATTTGATCGTACCTTCGATCATCACCGCCTGGCATTTGCCTTCATGGTTGAGCGCGCGGACGGACGCCATGTCCGTGCCGGCGGCGGCGGCAATGTCTTCAGGGCCGATCTCGGCCTTGCCCATATCGCGGCGGATGCTGGGGTCCAGCAGGACCACATCGACGCCCGCCGCCTCCAGCTCGCGGCGAATGAAGCTGCCCTCCACCTCCTTGGTGTCGAGCGTGACGATCAGCAGCACTTTCGGCCTGGACGCCATGGCATCTCTCTCCCTGGCCGCCGCGGGCTTTGCCCTTCTTCTGAACCGGCCATTTCCTTGATCTGTGCGGAACCAGCGATCCCGTTCGCCGCAAATCCTATTGGCGCAAGCACGGGCAGGGAAGGGATTGCCGTTTCACCAGACGAAATTGACCGGCTTCAATTCCGTGTGCGGCCATGTGCAGATGCGCCCAAAGGTCGCGGAACCAAGATGGCAATCGGGGGTAATGATCGAATAGCCGGCACCGGCTGGCGCAAAAGACAATCAACCGGTGGGAAGGAAAGAATACAATGACTCTCATCCTCGTCATCATCGTGGGCGGCATTCTCGGCTGGCTGGCGAGCCTGGTGATGCGCACTGACGCGCAGCAGGGCATTTTGCTCAACATCGTGGTGGGCATTGTCGGTGCGTTTCTGGCCGGCCTCATCCTGTCGCCGCTGTTCGGCCAGCCCTCCATCCTGGCCGGCAGTTTTTCGCTCGGCGCGCTGGTGATTTCGCTTCTGGGCGCGATCATCCTGCTGGGGATCGTCAATCTTTTCCGTCGCGGCGCAGTGCGCTGATCGGCTGACAGGCGCCGGCTGAACAGGCCGGGCCATGGTCACAGGCAAACGGCCCGTTTCGCATGGCGCAGCGGGCCGTTTTCACATGCTCAGTCGGTGGCGCGGGCGATATTCCCGCTACTCAGTCGCAGCACCAGCGCGCCGAGCAGGGCAGAGGCAAGCGACCCGCCGATCACGCCGATCTTCACATGATCGTCCGACACGCTGCCTTCGCCAAAGGCCAGCGCGCCGATAAACAGGCTCATCGTGAAACCGATGCCGCACAATATGCTGATACCCAGCATGTGCCATGCGTTGCTTCCCTGTGGCCGGGTGGCAAGGCCAAGGCCGATCAGCGTCTGGCAGCTGGTGAAGATGCCTAACGGCTTGCCAAGGAACAGGCCAAGCGCAACACCCAATGGCAGCGGATCGAGCAGAATGGCAGGCGAAAGCCCGCGCAGATCCACCCCGGCATTGGCAAGGCCGAATATCGGCACGATGGCATAGGCGACCCATGGGTGCAGCGCATGTTCCAGACGGAACAGCGGTGACGCCGTTCTGGCCGCGACTGCCTCTGCCTTGCCGCGCAACGGAATGAACAGCGCCAGCAGTACGCCCGCCACCGTGGCATGAATGCCCGACAGGAAAATCGCGGTCCACAGTGCCGCACCCGTCAGCAGATAGGGCCAGAGGCTCCCGACATTCATCCGGTTGAGGAGGAACAGCACCAGCACCAGCGCGGCGGCGATGGCCAGCGGCACGGCGGCAATGCCGGCGGTATAGAAGCCGGCGATAATCACCACCGCGCCCAGATCGTCAATCACGGCAACGGCGGTGAGAAAGGGTTTCAGCCCGGCAGGGGCATGGCGGCCCAATATCGCGAGCACGCCAAGTGCAAAGGCGATGTCGGTTGCCGCAGGTATCGCCCAGCCATCGTGATTGGCCGGGGCGGATCGATTGACGAGAAGAAAGATGATCGCGGGCATCGCCATGCCGGCCAATGCGGCCGCGCCGGGCAGGATGCGGCGGTCCCAGCCCGAAAGCTGGCCTTCCAGAAATTCCCGCTTGATCTCCAGTCCCACCAGCAGGAAAAACACCGCCATCAGCGCATCATTCACCCAATGGGTGAGGGACAGCGGCCCGATCTTCACATGCAGCAGGTGAAACCAGTCCGCACTCCACGGCGAATTGGCAAGGATCAGCGCAACGGCGGCCGCCGCCATCAGCACCAGTCCGGAACTGGCCTCGCTGTCCATGAACTCGCGAAGGGCAGCGGCAGGCGAAAAGGAAGGGAGCAAAGGAAAAACTCGCGCTGGTAACGGGCTTTCCCGACCTTGGCCCGTGATGGCTGCCGGTTCAAGCGGTTCCGACAGCCGTCCGGGCGTTGCGCTTCGCCTTACGGCTCCAGTTCGAACGTGACGTCGATATTGACCGAAAGCGCGGTTTCACCCGCTTCCACCGGCGTAGGAGCCTTGGCTTCGGCCGCCATCATCCGCACCATCGGATAGGGGCGTGGCGGCGTGGCGGTGCCGCTTTCGCTGATCGACACGATGCGTCTTACATGCATTCCCGCCGCGCGGGCATAAAGCTCTGCCCGGGCGCGTGCGGTCGCCATCGCCTGCATCCGTGCCTCGTCCAGCGCGGCATCGCTGTCGGCAATGCTCAGCGTCGGTCCGTTGATCTGGTTCGCTCCTTGCGAGACGAGCGCATCGATGACCCGGCCGGTGTCACCGATCTTGCGGAACGTCACCTGCACCGTGTTGGTCGCCTGATAGCCGATCAACTGCGGCGGCTGGTTTTCCTGATAGCGATATTGCGGGTTGAGGTTGAGCGAGGACGTCTGGATATCGCGCGATTCGACGCCCGCCTTCTTCAGCGCCGCGATCACGGCGGACATGCGCTGTGCATTCTCGCTCATCGCCTGTCCGGCGGTGGCCGCCTGTGTCACCACGCCGGCGGTCACCTGCGCCACGTCAGGCGTGCGGCGCACCTCACCCTGTGCGCTGATCTGCAGCCTTGTGCCCATGGGCGCCATATGCGGCGGCATCGGCGGCTGTCCGGCGGGCTGAGCGATGGCCGCAGCTGGTGCCAGCGTCGCGGCGAGCGCCAGCGGCAAAATCATGGTCCTGTTGATGTGCATCGACATCCCCTTTCCTGAATGAAGCGATGGTTGAAACGCTTGTTAAACGATTCAGGTTCGCCACAGGATGAACGACGACGCCAGAACGGCATGATTTACCCATCAATGCGGCCGGGCGGCCAACCGGTCAAAGTGAACGGCGGGCGATGACGATGCGGTAGATGAACAGCAGCGCCAGTGCGCCGACGATGGAGAATATCCAGCCGATCAGCGGATCATTCACGCCAAGCGCAAGGGCGACAAAGGCCGAAAACAATGCACCTGCGATACCCAGCAATATAGTGACGATCACCCCGCCCGGATCGTTGCCGGGCATCAGCCATTTCGCCACCGCGCCGACGATGAGGCCCGTGAATATCCATGCGATGATTTCCATGCGGGCCCTCCGTTCGTTTCGATCCAGCCTGTCCAGGCCGTCCGTTTGTACAAAATCATCCGGCCCTTGCAGGCAATAATCACCTTGCCCGGTATTTGCGGGAAGATGTCCGTCGATAGCGACGGCGAGGCGACGCTGCTTGCTGGCACGACTTTATTTGCATAATAGCGGCAGCGGGGGGAATGGATTTTTCTGTCATCATGAACATGCATGCGATCTTTCGCGGAGACAGTGGCGCAACAGGCGCCCCGACGCCCATGGACCCCCGGCCCCGCCGTCGCACGCGGTTGTGGATTGCGGTCGCGGCCGTGGCGATTCTTCTGGCTGCCGGCTGGATGATCCTTGGCCGGCCACAGCCCGCGCCGCAGGTGATCGACCAGACACCGCCCGTCACCATTATCGTTCCGGGTGTGAAGCCGGTGCCGATGGTGATCAGCGCGACGGGCAATCTTTCGGCCACGCGCGACATGCCGGTGGGCATCTCCGGTGAAGGGGGCACCGTGGTTCAGGTGCTGGTGGATGCGGGCGATCATGTGCGTTCGGGCCAGATCCTCGCCCGGATCGATAAATCGGTTCAGGTGGAACAGGCCCGGCAGCTTGATGCCTCGATTCGCGCGGCCAAGGCCGATGCGCTGCTTGCGCAGGCGGAGCTGGACCGCGCACAGGCGCTGGTCGGCCGCGGCTTCATTTCAAAGGCGGACATCGAACGCAAGGTGGCGACGCGCGACAGCGCACGCGCGAAAGTGAGCGTTGCCGAGGCCCAGCTTGGCGAAATGAAGGCACGCATTGCCCGGCTGGACGTGCGCGCGCCGGCGGCGGGTGTCGTGCTGGAGCGGTCGGTGGAGGCAGGGCAGGTCGTCGGATCGGCAAGCACCGCCCTTTTCCGCATTGCCAAGGATGGCGCGGTGGAAATGCGCGCGCTGTTTGCTGAACAGGAAATCAGCCGGCTGAAGGTGGGGCTGACGGCGGAAGTGACGCCAGTGGGCAGCAACCAGTCCGTTCCCGGCCGCATCTGGCTGATCTCGCCCATCGTCAATCCACAGACCCGGCAGGGGGAGGCGCGCATTGCCTTGCCGCCCAATCCGGCGGTGCGGCCCGGCGGCTTTGCCAGCGTGCGTATCCTTGGCGGCACGGCGGACCAGCCGGTGCTTCCCGAATCCGCGATCATGAACGATGCGGAAGGCAGCTATGTCATGGTGATCGGCGCGGACGACAAGGTGCAGCGCCGCGCGGTGAAGCTGGGCGAGGTGTCGCGCGACGGCGTTGCCATCGCCAGTGGCCTGACCGGCGCCGAGCAGGTGGTGATGTCTGCCGGCGCATTCCTGACCATCGGTGAAAAGGTGAAGCCGGTGCGCGCGTCTGCCACCGCTGCGGCGCGCTAGGGTCGGGGACGGACATGCGCAATATTTCGGCATGGGCGATCCGCAATCCGGTGGCCCCTCTGGTGCTGTTCCTGATGTTGACGGTGCTTGGCATCGCCGCCTTTGCGCGGATGGACATCAACAACATGCCCGATGTCAGCTTTCCGGCGGCAAGCGTGCTGGTCAGCCAGCCGGGGGCCGCGCCCACCGAAATGGAAACGCAGATCACCCAGCGGGTGGAAGCGGCGATTGCGTCGATCGGCAATGTGAAGGACATTGCATCCGTGGTGACGGAAGGATCGTCCAGCACCACCGTCCAGTTCCAGCTGGGCACGCCGGTGGACCGCGCGGTGAACGATGTGCGCGATGCCGTGTCCAAGATCCGTTCGGAACTGCCCGAAGGCATATTGGAGCCGGTGGTCAGCCGCATTGACATCGACGGCGGGCCGATCGCCTATTATTCGGTGTCGACCACGGACATGTCGCTGGAAGAGCTGTCCTGGTATGTCGACAATAATGTGGTGAAGCGCCTGTTGCAGATCGAAGGCATGGCCTCGGTCGTGCGTGGCGGCGGCGTAACCCGTGAAATCCGCATCATCCTCGATCCCGCGCGGCTGCAATCCTATGGCATCACCGCCGCGCAGCTGAACGCGCAGTTGCGCACGCTGAACGTCAACCAGCCCGGCGGCCGGCTGGAGGTGGCAGGTGCCGAACAGGCGATGCGCGTGCTCGGCAATGCGCAGACCGCCTATGATCTTGGCCAGACGCAGATCACCCTGCCCGATGGTCGCAGCGTCAAGCTGGCCGATCTTGCGACAGTGAAGGACCTGTTCGCCGAACAGCGCTCGCTTTCCAAGATGGATGGCAAGCAGGTGCTGTCCATCGGTGTTTCCAAGGCCAAGGGCAGTTCCGACGTCACCGTCTATCGGCAGGTGCAGAAGACGCTGAAGGAGATCGAGAAGGAAAATCCCAAGATCCACTTCACGCCGCTGTTCACCAGCGTCGATTATACCGTCGCCCAATATAAATCGGCCATCCATGCGATGATCGAAGGCGCGGTGCTTGCCGTGCTGGTGGTGTTCCTGTTCCTGCGCGATTTCCGCGCCACCGTCATTTCCGCGCTGGCGATTCCGCTGTCTGCCATTCCAGCCTTCTGGTTCATGGATCTGCTCGGCTTCACGCTCAACACGATCAGCCTTTTGTCACTCAGCCTCGTCGCGGGCATTCTGGTGGACGACGCGATCGTGGAGATCGAGAACATCGTGCGCCACATGCGCATGGGAAAGACGGCGTTTCAGGCATCGATCGACGCGGCGGACGAGATCGGCCTCGCCGTGGTGGCAACCACCATGGCCATCGTCGCGGTGTTCCTGCCCGTGTCGTTCATGAGCGGCATCACCGGCCAGTTCTTTGAGCAGTTCGGCCTTACGGTTGCGATCGCGGTATTGATGAGCCTTGCCGTCGCGCGGCTGATCACACCGCTTGCTGCCGCCTATTTCCTCAAGGCGCATGGCGAGGTCGCGCATGGTGAAGGGCCGTTGATGCGCCGTTACATGACGCTGCTGCGCTGGACGCTGTCCAATCGCTGGAAAATGATCGGCATCGGCTTTGCTTCGTTCATTCTGACGATATTGCTGTTCGCGTCGCTGCCGCAGACGTTCCAGCCCGCCAATGACGTGGATTCGAGCAGCGTGACGATCGAGCTGCCGCCCGGTGCGCGGCTGGAGGACACCACCCGTGTCGCGGACCATGCCGCCGCGCTGCTGCGCGCCCAGCCCGAAGTGAAGACAGTGTTCGAGGATATTGGCGACCATGGCGAGGAGGTGCGCCGTGCATCGCTGTATCTGACGCTGAAACCGGCCAAGGAACGCGAACGCACATCGGTGGAGTTCGAACGTGAAACCGCGCCGCTTTTGCAGGCCATCCCCGATGCACGGATCAGCTTCCAGTCGCAAAGCCAGGGCGGCGGGCGCGACATCACCATCATGCTTGCCAGCGACGATCCGGCACGGCTGGAGGCGGCGGCACAGGCGGTTGCAAAGGGAATGCGCGGCATTTCGCTGCTGCGTGACGCACGCATCGACGGCGATCTGCAACGGCCGGAAATCGTCATCCGCCCGCGCTTCGGCGTTGCCGCCGATCTGGGCGTGACCACGGCCGCGCTCAGCCAGACGATCCGCATCGCCACCATTGGCGATATTGAACAGAATCTGGCCAAATTCTCGCTGTCCGACCGGCAGGTGCCGATCCGCGTTTCGATCGACGAAGCCAAGCGGCGCGACCTGTCGATGATCGAGAATCTGCCGGTGCCGACCAGCAGCGGCGGCAGTGTGCCGCTGAAGGTGGTGGCCGATGTCCATTTCGGATCGGGCCCATCGCAGATCCGCCGCTATAATCAGGTCCGGCGCACGGTGATCGGTGCCGATCTGGCGCCCGGTGTCGTCAGTGGCGATGCGCTGAAGCAGATTTACGATCTGCCGGCGATGAAGAAGCTGCCCGATGGCGTGCATGAGGTGAAATATGGCGACACCGAAGTGCAGGCCGAGCTGGTCACCAACTTCATCATGGCGGTGTTCGCCGGGGTGCTGATGGTCTTTGCGGTGCTCGTGCTGCTTTACAGGCGGGTGCTGCCGCCGTTCGTCAACATGGCGTCGCTGCTGCTGGCGCCATTGGGCGGCATGATCGCGCTGCATCTGGCGGGAATGCCGGTTTCCATGCCGGTCTATATCGGGCTGCTGATGCTGTTCGGGATCGTTGCCAAGAACTCCATCCTGCTGATCGATTTCGCGATCGAGGAAATGCGCATGGGCAAGGACCGGATGGCCGCCATTCTGGAGGCCGGGCACAAGCGTGCGCAGCCGATCGTGATGACCACGGTGGCGATGGTGGCGGGCATGTTGCCGATTGCGCTAGGCATTTCGGGCGACGGATCATGGCGTCAGCCGATGGGCGTGGTGGTGATCGGCGGGCTTTTGCTGTCCACCCTGCTGACGCTGGTCATCGTTCCGGCGGGTTTCACCCTTGCCGACGATCTGGAAAAATGGCTCTCTCCCAAGTTCGCGCGTTTCCTCACCAGTGGCGAAACAGAAGCGAAGGGAATGGGCGCAGCGCCCGCTGAATGAACCTGCTGGAAAAGACCGGGCTGAATCGTTTCAATCCCGCCCAGGGCGGGGCGCGCGGCATGAAGATCATCGCCACCGGCCTGCTGATGGTGATGGCGGCGCTGTTCCTTTTCGCGCGCAGCCGTGAAGGTGCCGAACCTGTTTGGGGCTATGTCCGCGCCTTTGCCGAGGCGGCGATGGTCGGCGGACTGGCGGACTGGTTTGCAGTGACTGCGCTGTTCCGCCACCCGATGGGCCTGCCGATACCGCACACCGCCATCATCCCGCGCAACAAGGACCGCATCGGCGACAGCCTGGCCGCCTTTCTGCAGAATAATTTCCTGACGCCTTCAGTGGTGACAAGGCGGCTTGAATCGGTCGATGTCGCCGCTGCTTTTGGTGGTTGGCTGGCAAGCCCGCCGACCGATGGACGGCTGCGGCGCGGCATGGCGCGGCTGGCGGGCGAGGTGCTCGACGCGCTCGACAATCAGGCGATCGCCGGGCTGGTTCGCGTCTCCGCCGGTACGCGGCTGAGTGCTTTCGAAGTGTCGCCGCTGATCGGCCGGGCGATGGCGCAGGCGATCGACAGCGGTCGCCATGTGCCGATGCTGGATGCGCTCATCCAATGGGCGCGTCGCCTGCTGGAGGCGAATGAAACGCTGATCCGCGAAATGGTGCACCAGCGCGCGGGCTGGCTGATGCGTCTGGCCGGGCTGGACGACAAGGTGGCGGACAAGATCGTCGACGGGCTTGGCCGGCTGATCGAGGAGATGAGCGCCGATCCCGATCATCCTTTGCGCGCGTGGGTGGAGGCGTGGCTGGCGGAAATCGCCGTCGACCTTCAGCATGACCCCGAATTGCGCGCCAAGGTGGAAAAGGCGAAGGTGGAAGTGATCGACAATCCCGCCGTTGGCCAGTGGCTGGAGGGATTATGGGATACGGCGCGCGCTGCATTGCTGCGCACGCTGCATTCCCCCGAAGCCGCACTTGGCGGCGGATTTGGCGAGGCGTTGCGTAACCTTGGCACCACCTTGCAGCAGGACGACAGGCTGCGTGCGGCCATCAACCTTTATGCACGTCGCGCCGCGGCGGGCGTGGTCAGCGATTATGGCGGTTCCATCGTCGCGCTGGTGTCCGACACGATCAGAAGCTGGGATGCGCGCACCGTGACCGATCGGCTGGAAGCGGCCGTGGGGCGCGACCTGCAATATATCCGCATCAACGGCACGCTGGTCGGCGGGCTGGTCGGGCTTGCCATTCATCTGCTTGGCGCGCTGGTCTGACCGGGGTTGCAACCACGGCCCATTCCGGCTGAAACGCATTTCCATGAATGAACGAGATCAACAGCCAGGGGAGGGCGCACGCGCCGATGCACTGGCGCGGGCAGAGGCATATTCCCCCTTTTTGCGCAATCTGATCGGCCGGCATCAGCCTGTGGTCGCCGATTTCATTGCCAATGGACCACAGGCCGCACTTGATGCGGCGCAGGCTGCGATCGATCCGCAACTTGACGCGGGTGTACGGTTGCGGCGGCGCAAGCAGGCGGTGGCGCTGGTCACGGCTCTGGCCGATCTGTCGGGCGAATGGTCGTTTGAAACCGTGGTGCGCACGCTCAGCGATTTTGCCGATTCCTCCACCAACGAGGCCATCGCCACCGCGATTCGCGAGCGGACGCCCGATGCCGCACCACAGGGCTTTGCACTGCTGGCGCTGGGCAAGCACGGCAGCCATGAACTCAATTATTCATCCGATCTCGATCCGATATTGATCTATGACCCGGCGACGCTGCCGCTGCGCCCGCGCGAGGAAGCGTCGGATGGCGCGGTGCGCATCGGCCGCCGCGTGGTGGAATTGATGCAGGCGCGCAGCGGCGATGGTTATGTGTTTCGCATGGACCTGCGCCTGCGCCCGTCGCCGGAAGCGACGCCCATCGCCCTGCCGGTGGAAGCGGCGATCAGCTATTATGAATCGGCCGCATTGCCATGGGAGCGGGCCGCCTTCATCCGCGCCCGCGCGGCGGCGGGCGATATAGCGCTTGGCCGGTCCTTCCTGTCCGCGATCCAGCCCTTTGTCTGGCGGCGCACGCTGGATTTCGGCGCGGTCGGCGACATAGAGGATATTTCCCGCCGCATCCGCGACCATCATGCCCAGGGGCAGAAATTCGGCCCCGGCTGGGATTTGAAGCGCGGGCGCGGCGGCATTCGCGAGGTGGAGTTCCACGCCCAGATTTTGCAGATGATCTTTGGCGGCCGCGATCCTTCGGTGCGGGCGCCGGCGACGCTGGATGCGCTGGCGGTATTGGCGGCAGCGGGGCGGATGCCGGAAGATGCGCGGCAGGCGCTTGCCGCTTCCTACCGCCTGTTCCGCACCATCGAACACCGGCTTCAGATGGTGGACGATCAGCAAACCCACCGTATTCCAGCTGATCCTGCCGCAATCGACAATGTCGCCCGGCTGCATGGCCTGCCGGATGGTGCGGCGCTGCTCGACCTGTTGCAGCCGCATGTGCGCGAAGTGGCAAGGCTGTATGACGACCTCATCGGCACGCAGGCGCCGTCCACGGCGCTGCCTGCTGAACGGGTGGCGCTGGAAGGGCGACTGGCTGAAATCGGTTTTGCCGATGCGACGGCGGCTGCAGACCGGGTGGAAGTCTGGCAGCGGCAGGAAGTGCGGGCGCTGCGTTCCTCCTCCGCCCGCCGCGCGTTCGACAGCATCGTCCCCGCGCTGCTGAAGGGGATTGCCGCGTCGCCCGATCCGATCAACGCGCTCAATCGTTTTGACGGTTTCCTGGGGCGGTTGCCGTCAGGCGCGCAATTCTTCAGCCTGCTTGATGCCAATCCAAAGCTGGTGCAGCTTCTGGTGCGTCTGCTCGGCTATGCGCCCAGCCTTGCCGAAGGGCTTTCGCTGCGGCCGGACCTGATCGACGGGCTGATCGACGCAAGCGCGTTCGCGCCAGTGCCTTCGGTGGAAGAGCTTGGCCGCGAACTGGTGACCGGCGCAATGCGCGATGATTATGAGGCGCTGCTGGATGCAGTGCGCCGCCGCGTGGCCGAACGGCGCTTTGCGCTTGGCGTGCATCTGATCGAAGGCCTGTTCGATCCGCTGGAAATCGCCGCTGGCCATGCCCGGCTTGCCGATGCCTCCATTCAGGTGCTCGCCAGTGCGGCAACGGCGGAGTTCGAGAAGAATCACGGGCGGATCGAAGGCGGCCGACTGATCATATTGGGGCTTGGCCGGCTGGGCGGTGGGGCGCTGACCCCGGCATCCGATCTTGACCTGATCTTCCTGTTTTCGGGCAGCCATGACGCGGAATCGGACGGACGCCGCCCGCTTGGCGCCACCACCTATTTCCAGCGGCTGGCGCAGCGGGTGGTGGCGGCGCTTTCGGTGCAGACGGCCGGCGGCCCGCTTTACGAAGTGGACACAAGGCTGCGGCCGTCGGGCGCGCAGGGGTTGCTGGCGGTGTCGCTGGAAAGCTTCGCGCTTTATGAAAGCGACAGCGCGTGGACATGGGAACATATGGCGCTCACCCGTGCCCGTGTGATCCATGCCGCGGCGGAGGATCGCGCTGCGGTGGAAGAGGTGATTGCGCAGACGCTGAACCGCCCGCGCGACGGCAAGGCGGTTGCCGTCGATGCCGTAAGGATGCGGAACGAGATTCTGGCGCACAAGCCGCCGCGCGACGTGCTGGACGTCAAGCTGGTGCAGGGCGGGTTGATCGATCTGGAGTTCGTCGTCCATTTCCATCAATTGTCCAGCCATGTCGGGCTTGATCCGCATCTGGGCCGGGCAATCGTCGCGCTGTCCGGTGCGGGGCTGGTCGATCGGTGCATGGGGCAGGCGCACGACCTGTTCACCCGTCTGCTGCTGTGCCGCCGCTTCATCGCCGCCGGCGGGCAGGGGGTGGAAGATGTGCCCGCCAATGTGGCGGCGCTGATCGCAAGGCTGTGCGGCTTCGACGATTGGGCGATGCTGCTTGCGGCCTATGACGAGGCGCGGCAATGCGTGACGGCGCAATGGACCGAGATTCAATCACTGGGAGAAGAAGCACAATGACCGAGGCAGGATCGCAGGCTCCGTCGTTCGAACTGCAGGGGCCGGACGGCCGCACGATCACGCTGGCGGATTTCGTCGGCCGCAAGCTGGTGCTGTATTTCTATCCGAAGGACGACACATCGGGCTGCACCAAGGAAGCGATCGATTTTTCATCGATGATCGACGATTTCGCCGCCGCCGACACCGTGGTTCTGGGTGTGTCGAAAGACAGTGTCGCAAGCCATGACAAGTTCATCGACAAGCATGAACTGAAGGTCGAACTCGGCAGCGATCCGGAAGGCAAGGCAGTGGAAGCCTATGGCGTCTGGGTGGAAAAAAGCATGTACGGCCGCAAATATATGGGTATCGAACGCGCCACCTTCCTGATCGACCGGGACGGCAAGGTTGCGCAAATCTGGCGCAAGGTGAAGGTCACCGGCCATGCCAGGCAGGTGCTGAAGGCCACGCAGGCGCTGGGCTGATCGTGACACGGCGGGAAGCGCGCGGGACCGGCAGCATTGCCGGCGCCGCCCGTGCGGTGATGCTCACTGCCGATCCACATGCCAAGGTGATGGCGTCGCGCGCAGCTGCACGGGCATGGCGAAGCGGCAGGCTTGCGCCATTGTTCGACGTGGCGATGCCGGATCGTCCGGCCCGTCCCGACCGGCCGGAACTGCTGCCGCCCAACCGCATGCCCAAGCGCGGCAAGGCGGGGTCCGACCGCGCGCGCATCGCCCTGCTGCACGCGCTGGCGCATATCGAATTCGTCGCCATCGACCTTGCATGGGATCTGATCGGCCGTTTCGGCGGCGACATGCCACGCGCCTTTATCGATGACTGGGTACGGATTGCCGCAGAGGAATCCATGCATTTCGCGTTGGTCGAACGACGCCTGCGCGCAATTGGCAGCCATTATGGCGCCTTGCCCGCGCACGATGGGCTGTGGGAAGCGGCGGCAGCCACGGCGCAGGATCTGATGGGGCGTCTGGCAGTGGTGCCGCAGGTTCTGGAGGCCCGCGGACTGGATGTGACGCCGGAGACGATTCGGCGGCTCGAAGCTGCTGGAGACATGAGATCGGCCGCCATTCTGGCGCGGATCTACAGCGACGAGATCGGCCATGTCGCAGCCGGCAATCGATGGTTCCGCGCGCTTTGTGACGCGGCCGGAACCGATTCGGCAACGGCATTCCACCAAGTGGTCAGTCGTTACTTCCGGGGCGGCGTGAAGCCGCCGTTCAACGACTCGGCGCGCGAGTCAGCCGGTCTGACGCGTGACTTCTACATGCCTATTGCCGCGGCACCTTCCCAGCCTGCATGAAGCCTCGGCCGTGACAGGGATGGGCTCTTCAAGCGGCGTTCGTTTTTAAATTCGGTTATGGGGTGGGCAGCCGTGGCTGCGCCGACGCACCCTTTCGGGCCGCCGGGGAGAGACGCGTGTCGCGCATTGAAACGCTGAAGACCAGATTCCGTTCCAGGGCAGCGGCCGTTTTTCATCCTCGTGAAATTCATCTCCATGATGCCAATGGCGTGAAGCATATCCGCATCAGCACCCGCGTGCAGGCGGTGGCCGCCGGCGTCGTCGCCGTGCTGGCGGGCTGGACGGCGATTGCCACCGCCGGCTTCCTGTTCGGCAATGGCCCGCTGTCCACTGCAAGCGAGGAAATCGCCCAGCGCGACCAGCAGATTGCGATGATGCGCGCCGACGTCGAACGGCTGCGCGCCAGCAGCCATGACGTCGCCCACAAGATCGAGGAACGGCAGCAATTCCTCATCGGCTTGCTCAGCGGCCAGACCGACGCGGGCGAGCTGGCGCAGGCGCTGCCTGCAAGCATGAAGATGAATGGCAAGACGCCGGAATCGCTCAGCCGCATCGCCGACAGCCAGCTGGCCTTTGTCGATCAGGCGACCGGCACTGCCCAGCAGCGTTTCCGTGAGACGCAGATGCTGCTCAAGCGCGTTGGCCTTTCGCCGCGACGCTTCATCCGCCAGAGCAATATCGCCGTCGGCGGCCCCTATGAACCGATTGGCAGCCAGGACAGCGACCCCGCTTTCCGCAAACTCTTCGTGAGCTGGAACAAGCTCGATACACTGCAAAAGGGCATGCTTTCGGTGCCGGCGCTGCAGCCGGTGACGCAATATCGCATCACCAGCGGCTTTGGCGTGCGCAGCGATCCGTTCAACGGTTCGGCCGCGCTGCATGCAGGCATCGATCTGGCTGGCCCGATGGGCGAGGAAATCCACGCATCGGCCGATGGTGTCGTCGAAAAGGCGGGCTGGGGCGGCGGCTATGGCAATATGATCGACATCGCCCATGGCCATGGCATCGAAACCCGTTATGGCCATTTGTCTGCCATATTGGTGAAGCCGGGCCAGAAGGTGAAGCGCGGTGATGTGATTGCCCGCATGGGCTCCACCGGCCGATCGACCGGCAGCCATCTCCATTATGAAGTGCGGATCGACGGGCGCGCGGTCAATCCGGTGCCATTCCTCGAATCCGCACAGGCACTGGCCGAAGTGCATGACCGGGCATTGACAGGTGTTGGTGGCCCGGCCGTTTCCGCGGTTGACTGAAAGACAGACGGTTGTTGCCGGCATAAGCGGCCGGCATTCACCACATGCGGTCATGAGCCATTGCGATGCCCGTGCCGGACGCCTATTTCCTGCCTATGAACCAGGTTATGGATGATGTTCGGCTGACCCAGGCCGCCGCGGCGCGTATTGCGCAGATTGCGTCGCGCCAGTCTGTCGCGCCGATATTGCGCCTTTCGGTGGAAGGGGGCGGTTGCGCGGGCTTTTCCTATAAGTTTGCCATGGCTCCCGCGCCCGAAGGCGATGATATGGTCAGCGAGACGGATGGCGTCAGCCTTGTCGTCGATCCGATGAGTCTCGATCTGCTGCGCGGGTCGGAAGTCGATTTTGTCGAAGCATTGGGCGGCGCCTCCTTCCAGGTGCGCAATCCCAATGCGGCATCCGGCTGCGGCTGCGGCACTTCCTTTTCGGTCTGATCGCACCACGCATGAAAATCGCAACTTTCAACGTCAACGGGATCAACGCCCGTCTGCCCCGCCTGCTTGAATATCTGGCGGAGGCGAAGCCCGATGTCGTCTGCCTTCAGGAACTGAAGACGGCGGATGAAAGCTTTCCTGAGGCGGCGATCAGCGACGCCGGCTATGGCGCGGTCTGGCATGGCCAGAAGGGTTTCAATGGCGTGGCGATACTGGCGCGCGGCGAAACGCCGGTGGAAACACAGCGCGGCCTGCCGGGAGATCCCGACGACAGCCACAGCCGCTATATCGAAGCGATCGTCGGCGGCATTCGCATCGCATCCATCTATCTGCCCAATGGCAATCCCCAGCCGGGACCGAAGTTCGATTACAAGCTGAAATGGTTTGAACGGCTGATCGAACATGCGCGCGCATTGCTGGCGCTGGAAGTGCCGGTGGTGCTGGCCGGGGACTATAATGTCTGCCCTGAAGACCGCGATGCCTGGTCGATGTCGGCCATGGCCAACGATGCGCTGGTGCAGCCGGACAGCCGCGCCGCGTTCCGGCGATTGGTGTTTCAGGGCTGGACGGACGCGCTGCGCCAGATCCATCCGCATGACGACCATCTCTACAGCTTCTGGGATTATCAGGCTGGTTGCTGGCCGCGCAATGCCGGGCTGCGGATCGACCATCTGCTGCTCAGCCCGCAACTGGCCGATAGGCTTGTCGATGCGCAGGTCGACAGGCAGCCCCGCGCCAGGGAAAAATCGTCGGACCACACGCCGGTCTGGGTGGAAATCACCGCCCAGCACTGACTCTCCTGAAGCTTTCCATCGACTGATCGAACGTCGTTGGGCTTCCAACGGCAATCAGCGTCGGATTTTTTTCCGGGTCACTCTTGTAAGTGACTGATTCGACCGCTCCACCTTCAATGGATCATCGCCCCTTAGCTTCATGGGGCAAATGAACTGGTGGAGCGTTTCCTCCAGAGGGAAGTCCTGTGGGCCGTCCTCGCGTTCCCGGAGGGTTGGTGATGATGACGGTGATCTTGCCCTGTTGCTGATATTGGTCGCCGAATGCACCTTCGATGGCGTGAAGCGAATTGCTGACCGCTTAGAACACGGGCTGAAGCGCCTCCGCCGCCAGTGACGGTTTCGGCAATCGCTTCACCCGGTTGACAATGTCCCCCCTGCATCTTCTTTTTTCCGCGCGAGCCGCGCCGCTGCCGGGTCATAGACATATTCGGTGATCGTGCCGTCCTTGATCTTCTCCACGGCGTCGTCGATCACGAACAGCGGCACGAGGAACCATTCGCGGGGGATTACCGGGTTGCCGAACCTGTCCCTGATCTCGATGTCCAACCGGGCCGGGCCGAAGATGCGGTGAATCAGGTTTTCCAGCTTGGTGCGGCTGATGTTGAACAGCTTGTAGGTCGCCACAATCTCCACATCCGCCAACAGAAAGGTCGCGTCGAGCTTGGCATTGATGATGCGCTTGGCGACATCGCCGCCGGTGACGCCGATCTTGTGCAGCACCTCGCGGTTGGCGGCGACGATGGGATTGTCCGATTTGCTGCGCAGCACATAGATGGTGCCGCTGGCGAGGTCGTCGGCCTCGTTTTCGCTGGCGAACAGCGGCCCGGCGCTCGGCTCGGACACGCGGCGGCTGGCGTCGTCCTTGTAGAGCGCGCGTTGCAGAGAGCGAAGCAACAGATTGCTCTCGGTGCCGTTGGAATAGATGACGCGCAGCCTGGCATCGCTTTCGCCGTTGGGCGCTTTGATGGGCTCGCCCACTTCGGCGACATAGGCGGTCTGGCCGCCAACGATGAAAAACTCGCCTTCCCGGATGTTGGTTTTCAGGAAACCGGCATCCTTGCGGATGGGCTGGGTAATGCGAACGCCGCTGTCGATGTCGGCCTGCACGGCGGTGAACAGCGGCTTGAAGCGGTCGAAGTTCTCGCACGGCTCGCGGTTGGCGCTTTCCTCGGGGGCGCGTTTTTCGGCGGCGGTGCGGACGTGGCGAAGCTCGGTGATGCTGGCATCGCCCGCCGCGCCGGACAGTTCCGCAAGCAACTCATCGTCGCCGATGTCATCATCCGCCGCGGCGGTGGTGACGGCCCCGGCCAACAGCCCCTGCCGGTCCAGCGGGGTCAGCAAGGCGCGGCACTCCTCCAAGGAGCGCAGCCGTTCCAGCCGCACGGCATAGAGGCGCTCGAAGATATCATTGCCTTCGCCGTGGCGCGGTGCGTGGCCGTGTTCGTCCACGAAACGCTGCACTTCCTCGAACCCGGCGATGATCCGCTCCTCGCGCGGGGTGCGCCCGCCCTTCTTCTGCGGTTGGGCGAAATCGGCGAGTTCGTCGCGCAGCTCGTCAAGGTTGAGGTCAGTCATAGCGGCCCTCATCCTTATAGCGCACGAAGGCGGCTGCACCTTCGGCCATGCGCTTTTCCCATGCGTCGGTCGATGAAATGGACGGGAGCCGCCCGCGCTCCCTTTTGAAACGCACCGCGCGCTGGGCAAGGTCTTTCGCCTCCTCGGGCGAAAGGCTGGTGCGCTTGGCGGCGATGGCGGCGGCAACTTGTTTCAGGCTTTCCTCGCTCATGGTCTTGGCGAGGATCGCATAGGCTTCCTGAAACGGGTTGATGCGGTCGATCAGGTCGATATCGAGTTCGCGCACGTCCATTGCGAATTTGCGCACGCCGTCGATCAGGGCGGTGTTGGCGCTGGGTTCGCCGGCGTCGCCGGCGGCGATGCGGGCGGCCTGCTGAGTGAGATTCAGTGCGGCGATGGCGTGCTGGCGCACGGCTTCCTGGTCCTGCTCGTCCAGTTCGGGATATTTGTCCTTGATGATCTTGCCCATGCGAAGCTGGGTCAACTCTTCGGGCACCAACTCCTCATCGAACAGGCCGCGTTCCATCGTCGGCTTGTCCTGCACGAAGCTGGCGATCACCTCGTTCAAATCCTCGCGGCAAATGCGGCTGGCTTCCGGGGATTTCGGTTCGGCAAGGCCCTTGATCTCGATCTGGAAAAGGCCACGCTCCCCGTGGAAGCCGACATTGCATTTGTCCGGCTGATAGCCGCCCTCGCCATAGTCGAAACCGGGGGTGGCGGTGCTGGTAGCCGGATTCTTCGGTTTGAACTCGAAGCGCGGGGCCAGCACCTGCTCCATCAGCAGGCTGGCGGCGATGGCTTTGAGCGTATCGTTCACCGCTTCCGTCACCGCGCCTTCGGAGGCATCGGGTTCCGCGATCAGGTTGGTGAAGCGGGCCTGGGTCTTGCCCGGCGCGTCGCGGGTGGCGCGGCCGATGATCTGGACGATCTCGGTCAGACTGGCGCGATAGCCGACGGTCAGCGCATGTTCGCACCAGATCCAGTCGAAACCCTCCTTCGCCATGCCCAGTGCGATGATGATGTCCACATTGTCGCGGTTGTTCTTCTGAGCCGGATCTTTAAGCGCGGCGAGGACGCGGGCACGCTTGTTGGCGTCGTCGTCCACCAGATCGGCGATGCGCAAGATCCGGCCCGTCGCCGTTTTCACCAGTTGGAAGCCGGTGGCGTCGTCCACGCCTTCCCATGTGCCAAGGGCGTCGAGGATGTGGTTCACCTCTTTGATCTTGTCCTTGGTGCTTTCGCGGGAATTGACGCTGGGGATGTGAATGATGGTTTTCTCATCCGGGTCCAGCACCGCGAGAATGTCGTCGGCGTAGGCCCCGGAATAGAAGAAATAGCCGATGTCCAGCCGTTTCAGCCACTCATAGCCGTTCAACTGCTCGTAATAGGTGTATTGAACAGGCTCAAATTTCGCCTCGTCGCCGGGGGACAGCACGGCTTCGGCGTCGCCCCGGAAATAGCTGCCGGTCATGGCGACGATATGCACCTTGTCCCGCGCGATGAACTCGGCGAGGTGCTGGCCCAGCTTGTTGTCCGGGTTCGCGGAAACATGGTGGAACTCGTCAATGGCGATCAGCCGGTTGTCGAACGCCTCCACGCCGAACCTGTCCACCGCAAAGCGGAAGGTCGCGTGGGTGCAGACCAGCACCTTATCGTCGCTTTCGAGGAAGGCCCCGACCGAATTGACCTTGCCGCCATCCTCGCCCGGCGCGTTGCAGAGGTTCCATTTCGGAGTGACAGTCCAATCCGCCCAGAAGCCATATTTGCTCAGCGGTTCGTCGGCGAAGCTGGAGCCGATACTCTTTTCCGGCACGACGATGATCGCCTGTTTCACCCCCTGGTTCGCCAGCTTGTCGAGCGCGATGAACATGAGGGCGCGGCTCTTGCCGGACGCCGGGGGCGATTTGATGAGAAGATACTGCTCGCCGCGCTTCTCATAGGCGCGTTCCTGCATCGGCCTCATGCCAAGTGCGTTGGCCTTGTTGGTCATGCCGCTCCGGGCATAGGAAACCGATACGGATGGAACGGATTTGCGACCGATTGGAGTGGACTGCCGAAGCTTGGCCCGCTTGAAGAAAGCTTCATCGGCCTCGGAAATCTCCGAGGTGTCGATGGCCTCGTCGGTGATCGCCGCCAACTCAGCTAAGCGCTTTTTTGAGATAGGCATTGAAGAGCTTTCTTTCCTGGGCAGTAGCTTTGCGAGCACTGATAATACGAATCTTCCCGCTGCGGTCGGTGTGAACGACGCAAACGACGAGCACACCGCCTAAAAGGCCGAAGCTTTTTTCTCGCGGTTCGTGGCTGCTGTAATCAGGTGCGGACAGGACCGGCCCGTTGAAGATCGAAGCCGCTTCCTCAAAGGACAAACCATGCTTCTGTAAATTTGAAGCATTTTTATTGGGGTCCCATTCAAACTCGCTCATCTCGTGTCTCATCGGTATAGCACGAATCGCCGGAAGAGCAGATCAACCCAGTTCATTTCCGCCCCTTCCTCGCCGCCCCTACCGATGCGGTCATCTTGGTATAGAGGTCGAACAGCTTTTCCAGCCGTTCGGTGTCGTTCCTGAAGCGCCGCCCGATATAGATGCGCTCCAGCACTTCATCATTGCGCTCATGGGCTTCGCGCAGATCGGCGGGCATCTTCTCCGGGTCGTAGAGGTCGGCGATGGTGGCCGGGAAATGCGCCTCCCGCGCCAGCAGTATGTCCTCGGCGCAGCGGGTGAGGTCGGCCTTCATCTTCTCGGTCAGCGTCGGAACGGGAAACGTGTTCCAAACAACCGTGTTTGTAATCCGAAAATCTGTCTTGAGCTTACCGCCAACGGCCGCAACCCACGCGAGGAAAGCCCTAGAAGAAAGTATTCCTAGATTCCACAAGGGCACATCATGCATAGCGAACGCAGTAACTGAGACCACCGATCCCCCGGGTACAACTACTGCCGTGAGAAATTCGCGCCCTTCGGAAAACGTGATTGGCACAGCTATTGTGTGATGATGTCCAAGTGAACGAACTTCACCAAATCGATGTGGAACGCCTGCTAGTTTCACAGTTGCCGGTCGGGCGCTCTTGAGACGAACATCGCGCGTAGATTCTATTCGGCGACCAATTTCCGGAATGGTGTTTGCTTCTGGAAGATGCCTGTCCTCTATCCATAGACAGTATCGAATATTACCCCGTATCAAGTCCTCCGCTCCCAGAAGTCGTCGAACAAGTAGCGCTCGCTGTGCGTCCGATAGTCCGAGATGATTAAGTTGGGCCGGAGACAAAATCAGGTGTCCCCCGTCGTTAGGCATGCTGCCATACTCCATCTCGGGCAAGTCGCTGACCGGTGTGCGGCGCTTTTCAATGAATATGTCCGCACTAGCACCTAAGTAAGCATTGATATTTTCAACCTCTCTCACATGAGTCGCACCATCGACCCCTTGAGAGTAGAGGCGACAAGCTGCCCTGCGCACATTAGAAATTCCGACGATGATTACGGTGACACCGGCATTGTGGGTCGCAAGGTTCGCCCAGCTAAATGATGTGTACGCAAAATGGATGTGATAACCGGTCTCAACTATGTGTCGCCATAGAATGGCGACTTGTTGCCCTTGACATATTGAGTTGGTCGACACAAACGCTGCATCTGATTTAGTTCTGGTTCCGTATTCAGCGGCTTTTAGGAACCATCCCGCTACGTAATCTAACGACTTCCAATTCTGGATGCGGCCGCCACAGACACTCTCTAGGTCTGATCTTTGGTCGGCAGATTGATACTTGACCCCTTGATAGGGCGGATTCCCACATATGTATGTTTCTCCGCCTTCATTCTCGAAGTCGATCTGGGTCTGATCCAGCGGCGTTGAAAATAGGTCATCGCCTACCAGCTTCACACCCGTTCCAGTCGGCGGGCAGATGCTCAACCAGTCGAGCCGCAACGCGTTGCCGCAGGTGATCCAGTTTTCTGCGTTCAACGGCAGGAACTCGGCCAGGGCGAGCCGCTGCCCGCGATACAGCACGTCGCATTGAAACTCCGCGATGATGAGCGCCAGCCGGGCTATTTCGGCCGGAAACTCGCGCAGTTCGATGCCACGAAAATTGGTGAGCGGGATGTCGCTCTTGCGCTCGGCCTCGCCGCGCCGCCGGTTGATCTCGGCCTCGATCTCACGCATTTCCTTATAGGCGATGACAAGGAAATTGCCGCTGCCGCAAGCCGGATCGAACACGCGGATTTTCGCCATGCGGTTGCGCAGGTTGAGCAGCTTGCGGGCATTGTCGCCTGCCTCCTCCAGCCGCTCGCGCAGATCATCCAGAAACAGCGGGTTCAACACTTTCAGGATATTGGGGCGGCTGGTGTAGTGCATCCCCAGCGCGCCGCGCTCCTCCTCGTCGGCGACGGCCTGAATCATCGACCCGAAAATATCCGGGTTGATCTGCGTCCATTTCAGGTTGCCGATATGGATAAGGTAGCTACGGGCGATGCGGCTGAAACGCGGCACCGCGATATTGTCTGCGCTACCGCTTTGCTGCTTGAGCGCGGGGCTGCCGAAAAGCCCGCCGTTCACATAGGGAAACACATTGGCCCAGGAACGGATGCCTGCCGCCTCGCGCTCCCTGATGGGCGTGTTCATGGCGCGGAACAATTCGCCGATCACCTCATGGGTGTTGGCGCTGTCCTTCGCGCTCATCTGATCCACGGTTGCGGTGAAAAGCCCTTCGCCGTGGAAGATGTCCGTATCCTCGGCGAAGAAGCAGAAGATCAGCCGGGCCATGAAATGATTCATCTCGGCCCTGCGTTCGGCGGTTCCCCAATCGGGATTGTCTTTCAGCAGTTCGACATAGAGCCGGTTGAGCCGGGCGGTGGCGCGGATGTCGAACGCGCTGTCGCGCACCTGCTTGACGGTGCTGATGCCCGCCAGGGGCAGGAAGAAACCGAAATGATTGGGGAAGTCGGCATAGGGGCAGGCGATGGTTTCGCCCGATGCCAGATCCTCCGCCTCGAAAGTGTCGCCATCGGTGGCAAGGATGAATTGCGCCTTGGCCTTGGTGGTCGCCGGGCTGGCTTTCAGGCGGCAAAGACGGTGGAAACCTCGCCGGGCGCGGCGATGGCGATATGGATATTGTTGCGCTGCAGGATCGCGCCGGGAAGGTCGGAAGCGTTGGTGGATCCCTTGGCGGCGCGCAGGCGCTTAATCGTGGTGTCCTTGTTCCCGAAGGCAGCGAGGAAGGCGAACGGAAACTCCTCCGCGTCAAAGGGACGTTCGGCGAGCGCGGATACGGCTTCTTCAATCTCAACGGCGTTCATTCAGGGCATTCCATTCCTATTCGCCTGTCCGGTCAGGCCGCGGCGTGCGGCTCCACCGGCTTGCCCTTGAACGGCGTCACCTTGATCTGGCCCTCGCGCTTGCGGGTCTGCGCGATGTCGTAGCTGTTCTGCATCCGCATGAGCGTGTCCATCGACATGCCGAACGCCTTCTCGATGCGCAGCGCCATTTCTAGCGACAAATGCGCGCGCTCGTTGAGCAAGGTCGAAAGCGTGGCGCGCGTCACACCCAGCACGTCCGCCGCCGCCGTGACCGACAGGCCCAGCGGTTCGATGATCTCATGCTTGATGAAGCCGCCGGGATGGGCCGGGTTCTTCAAGCGAATGTCTGCAATCGCGGGCATGGCCGCTTCCCCCTGCATCTTGCGCCGTTCGGCGACGCTATACAGATGCCGGGGCGCGGACAAACCCTATCTTCATCCCATCCCAGCCCCCTTGTGCCATCGGGGCCCTTGATTCCGAGGGGCCTCGCAAGGCCCCCAATAGGTCCCCATCATGCGCAATTGCGGGCAAACAGAGGCGATCACCGACAACCAGTGCTTGCCTGAAAACCAGCGGACATCAGGGAATTTTTCAACTGCTGGGCAGGTCGCCAGACAGGAAATGGAGCGGGTGAAGGGAATCGAACCCTCGTCGTAAGCTTGGGAAGCTTCTGCTCTACCATTGAGCTACACCCGCCCGCCTTGCGGAAACCGGCTTTCCGGCGTTCGCGCTGATACGAGCGACCATCGGCGCATCGATGATGCGTCGATCGCTGATCTGCCGAGTGCCACAACCCCCTGCGCTGGTCAACGGCCGTCGTACACGTCGCTGCGCTGGTGCGTTGCCTTCGGATCTTCTGCCCGCGATGGAGCGCCCTTGCGCAGTGCTGCCCATACTGCTGCCGCAACGGCGCCCAGCAGCAGTGCGGACGCCGGCCGAATGTGGCGGATGAGGCTGTTATAGCTGCTGTGCCGCAGCCCTTTTTCATGCGGGGATGTTTCGCACCCGTCGGGCGCCGGGGTGAACAGCGCGTCCGAAGGTGTTCTGGCGATCCGGGGCGACGACAGCAGCGGGATGATCCATGGCGCCAGCCTGTCGAACAATTTCGGGAAATGGCTGGCGAACAGCACCTGTGCCCGGCCGATGCCGCCGATGGTGATGTCGCCGTGCGTTCGCCCGGTTGCGCTGTCGAGAATGGCCCGCGCCACCAGACGGGCATCATAGGCGGGCGGCGGCACCTTTGCCTCCCCCTCCATATGGTTGGCGGCGTGCATCCCGATGGGCGTGGCCATGCCGGCCGGTTTCAGCAGCACCACGGCTATTGGCAGGCCCTGCGCTTCCAGTTCGATCCTCAGCGATTCGATGAACGCCTTTGCCGCATGTTTCGAGGCGGTATAGGCGCCAAGAATGGGTGAAGGCATATCGGCCGCGATCGACGATATGGTGATCAGCGCCCCGCCCGATCTGCGAAGATGGTCCACCGCAATGCGCGCGCCATTGACCACGCCGAAATAATTGGTGCGGAACAGCCGTTCATGCTCGGCATCGGGCGTTTCCATCAGCCGCGCATAGATAGCGACGCCGGCATTGTTCACCCATGTGTCGATGCGGCCAAAGCGCGCCACCGCCTTTTCCGCCGCCGCTGCCAGCGCCTGCCTGTCGCCTACATCCGCCACGGCATAATCGGCAGAACCGCCGGCGGCCTTGATGTCTTCAACGATGCGGGCCAGCGCCGGTTCGTTGCGTGCCACCAGCATGACGCTGGCACCATGCCGTGCGGCAAGCCTTGCAGTGATGAGGCCGATGCCCGAACTGGCGCCGGTGATCAGCATCACCTGCCGGTCAAGCGGTTTGAGCGCCTGTTTCAAGCCGGTAATCTGTCCGTGGCATGGGGTTCGTGGATCGGGCAGCCATTCAGCCGGCTGCGCAAGTCGCGCGACGCGTCATAGGCCGGCTTGCGCGCCCGCATCAGCGCGCCCAGCGGCCGGTGCGCCTCTATGCCGTGCCAGGGGCTGAAGGCGGTGCGATCGTCCAGCACATTCGCCCGGTTCCAGTTCCAGCCGGATTGCGACGGCACCCGGATGGTTGCGACGGCGACATAGGGATTATCGTCTTCGGGCCATGCGACGGAGGCATCCTCCACCGGATTGCGTTCAAGATCGCGGCAAAGCTGCACGCGCACTTCCCATTCGCCGCCCTGTTCGGCAAGCGTGCGGTTGACCTCTTCACGCAGCGCGTCTTCCCGCCCGGCAATGTCGATCTCGACGCCTTCAAGCGCCTTGAAACCGGGCGAAAGCGGGATGACAGCTATCTTGGCGATATGGTCGCCATAGCGGATCGGCACCTGGCTGAAATAACGTTCGCCCAAGGGATGGCTGTTGGGATAGCCGCCCAGCTGCATCAACTTTGCGCTGAGACCGCCCATCGCCTCCAACGCCTTTTCAGTGGTGCGAAAAGCGGCCGATATCGCCTTCTTCGCCCATTCGGCCTTGTCGGTCGTTGCTGCCAGCATCTTCAGATTGGCAAGAAAGGCCTTGGGACCCGGCACGGGAAAGGCCACGCCATTGGCAAGGACGAAATCCTGCGTGCTGTCCTCCTCGCTACCGGGCAGGCGCTGGCCGTCGACGTCAAGCACCTTGATGGCCATGCCGCGCTGAAGCGAAATGGAATCGGGCAACGGGTCGCCCGCATTGGTGGAAATGCGCACAAGCACGCGATAGCTGCGCGGGGTGGCGAAAAGGCCCTGTGCCAACTCCTCCGGCAGGCCGGTCAGCACATCCATCTCACCTTCCAGCAACGCATGGCTTTTGGCATGAACGCTGCGAAAAGCGTGGCCATAATCCCTGTTCGTCGTCTCGATGATCGAACGAAAGGTTTCAACCAGCTCCGCCTGGATCCGGGGTTCTTCGGCATCGACAGTTTCGACATCGGGTGTATAGCGCACGGCGGCCATGGCAATCTCCTCGTCCATCGGCCGTTGCTGAACCGGGGGTATGGGCGCGGGTTCCGTCATCCCATGCGGGGTCCTTTGCCAAAGACGCTGGGTGTGTCCTTTTTACGCCAGCCCGCCAAAAAACGTGGTTGTCGGTCATCACCGTATTAACACCAGCTTAACGGCGTCGATCCTAGCAAATAGCGATACATCAGCTTGGATGTGAGAGGACCGCCTCAATGAAAATGAACAGGGGTAATGCGTTGCCGATGACGGCAGCGAAGGCGCGGCGTGCGCGTGCCGGATGGCGTGCGGGGCTTCTGGGCGGTGCTGCGGCCCTGTCCATCGTGGCTGGCGCCACTTCCGCCCATGCGGAATGCGTGGCCGATGATGGCGACGAACTGGTGACGCTGTGCAGCGGCGCGGCCACGGACAGCCTCATTACCCTGGGCATTGACGATGACGGCCGCAGCATCATCGTTGCTTCGGATGCGACACTGACCTCATCGGGCGCTGGCGCGACGGCGCTGACCATTTCCGCTGCTGATTCGGGATATGTGTCGAGCAATCTTCTTGTACGGGGGGCAATCAACGGCGGGCAGGGCAACGGCCTTGTGCTCGATACGGTCATTGGTGGCGTGGTGGTCGACGGTGGCGGCGTGATCGATGGCGACGTTGGTATCCTGCTGACCAATGCCAGCAGCAACTGGCTGCGCAATGGCGGCACCATTTCGGGAAGCAGCGGCAGCGCGGTCGTTGTTGACGACGGCTTTACGCTGCAATCACTGGTCAATAATGCCGGCGGCACCATCAACGGCAGTGTCGCCGCGACAGTCTATGGCCTTTACAATGAAGGCGTGCTGATCAGTGGTGAAAACCAGTCGGCCGCATTCGCTTATCAGGCGATCAACAATGGCACCATCAACGGTGCGATGGTGGTTGGCGCCAATCTGCTGAACAATGGGACAATGATCGGCGGTGCGCTTGATGCCGAAGCGCCCGTGGATAGCGCGGCTATCGTGCTGGTGCCCCTTGGCGAACACAGCATCACCAATAGCGCCGGCGCAACGATCAGCGCGGACGGCACGGCCATTTACCAGCTGGCGGGGGACAGCTATGGCGTTGCCCTGGATAACGCCGGGACCATCAATGGTGATATCGACCTTTCGCAGGCGAGTGGTGCGGACCGGCTGGTCCAGCGCGCGGGCGGCGTCATCAACGGCAATGTGTCGCTTGGCGGCGGCGATGATGTCTTCCTGGTCGAACAGGGCGCTCAATCCGGCGTCACCGGCACGGTCGACGGCGGCGACGGGATGGACCGCTATGGCGTGTTGGCAACCCAGTCGGGCACCATCACCCTTGGTGTGCTGCCTGCCGGGTTTGAAATCAGCGCGATCCAGCTTGCCGACAATCTTCCCGATGTGACGCTTGCTGCCGATGCTGCACTTGCTGACCCGGTAGAATTGTCGGGTCAGGGCAAAGTGACCATCGCTGCGGACATCACCACGGCTGACGCACCTGCGCTGGCGGCCTATACTTCCACCCTTACGGGTGATTACGCAGACAGCGGCCTGTCGGTGGTCAACAACGCCAATATCACCGCAACGATTGCGCGTGATGGTGACGATAATCTTCCCGCGATCGCGGCGGCCGGGACGATCCAGCGCTATGAAAATAGCAGCAGTCCCTATTATGTCGCCGGCGTCGCCCTTGGCTATCAGCCGGGCGCGACATGGGGCGGCTATCTTCGCTCGTTCGAGAATAACGGCACGATCACCGTCAATGGCGATTTCGATATCGGGTTTGCCGTCAGGACTACCGGCTATAGCGATAATGAAGGCAATGGCGTCTTCGTCAACAATGGCACGATCACCGGCAACATCCATTCGCAAGCCACTGGGCAGGCCGCTGGCTATGGCGTGCTGATCGACGAGGGTGGCGCGGCGACCAACACCGGTACCATCGATTTCAGCCAAGGTGACGGCCGCGCCGTGTTCCTTGCGAGCTCCTCGCTGATCAATAGCGGCACGATCACCGCTTCGGACATTGCCGTGCGCGGCAATGGTATAATCGACAACAGCGGCACCATCGGTTCATCCGGTGCTGCGGCGATCCTGCAGGGCTATGGCGAGGAATATTACTATGGCAGCCTGACGGTCGTGAACCGTGCGGGTGGGAAGATCGAAGGTGCGATCCAGAACGCCTCCGATGGCACCCTCAATGTCTTCAACTATGGTGACATACAGGGTGATATCACCAGCACGGGCTATTATGGCACGACGCTGTATCTGGCGGCCGGCAGCCACATCAGCGGTGATGTCTCGCTTGGGGATGATTCCCTGATCATCACCGATCTTGGCCAAGCCGATCCGCTGGCATCGATCGACGGAAACCTGACGCTGAATCCGTACGGCAACAACAGCATCCGCTTCCGCGCCACCAGCGACCAGAATGCCGAGATCGTCCAGTCGGTCGATGGCTTCAGCAGCATCGGTTATGAAGCCGCCGCCGGCACGACGCTGACGCTGACCAGCCAGAGCCCGGTGATCGTGCCGATCACCCTTGCCGGTGAAGGCACCGTCGATCTCGAAGCCAGTTTCATGGTTGGCTACGGCGGTATCAGCATCATTGCCGATTCCGTCGAACAGCGCAGCAATAATTATTACGCCGGGGGATATCGGGACGATTGGGGCCTTGATGTCGTCAGCCATGGCATAATTTCAGCCAATACTCCTGAATATTATGTGGGTAATTACGGCGTTGTTACCGTTGCCGGCGATTACAACAGCGGTACCAGCTTCGAAAATCAGGGCCAGATCAACCTGACGAGCGATGCCTCCTTCACCTATCAGACGATCCCCGGCCGTGGATATTTGAACGCGATTCAGACCAACAGCGCTGCGATCATCAACAGCGGCACGATCAGCCTGAGCGGTGACAATAATATCGGAGACGCGGCAATCGATCTTGCCGGTATCTGGTCACAATCGGGCGTGGTCACCAACAGCGGCGCGATCACCAGCACCGGCACGCGCAAGGCTGATGGCGTGGTGTTGCAGAATGCCGAACTGGTGAACACGGCTGATGGCGTCATCAGCACCAGTGGTCCGGCGGTTGCCAGCAACTATGGCTATATCGACAATAGCGGTGTTCTCACCAGCTCCGGCGGTGCCGCTATCGAAGGTCGCCTCAACCAGTATAATTGCTGCGGCTATTATGCCGATGGCTATTCCTATGGCGGGATCTGGCTCACCAATCGTGCTGGTGGCCAGATCAGCGGCGCCGGGAAGGCCATCGACACGTTCGGCGGCTATTATGAAGATTTCGTCGACAATGCCGGCGCGATCAACGGCGATGTCAATCTGGGCGGCGGTGACGATATCTTCATCGCCCGCTTTGGCGGCGCGCTCAATGGTTCGCTTTATCTCGGCGATGGTGACGACACCGTGCTGGTCGAAAATGGCGCGACGGTCGTTACCGGCGCCATTGATGCCGGCGGGGGTGTCAACGCTTATGGTGGCATCTATGGCAGCTCGACCGACGTCAGCCTGACGAAGCCGCAGGATTTCCAGGCTTACGCCCTGGGCATCAGCGGTACGGATACGCGTCTGGTGGTGTCGGCAGCCGGTGATCTCGACGCGCAGCTGCGTATCTATGGCAATCAGGGCGCTGTCGAAAACAATGCCAATATCTCCACCGATGGTTCGGCCGGCATCCGTATTCACGGCCTGCCGCAGGGCTGGGATGAAGATGAAGCCATGCCGGGGCTGTCGCTCGTCAACAACGGCACGATTGTCGTTGACTCCGGCGCAGGTGTCGAGGGTGACGAAGGCCAGCTGATCAGCTTCGTCAACAATGGCTCCATCACGGCCGATTATGACGGTGTCGATTTCTATTCCGGCAACGACACAGGCGGTTTTTCGCTGACCAATGCCGGTGACATCACCAGCTTTGGCACCGGTGTCCAGTTCAACGTCAATATCAGCAATGGCTATGCACCGACAGTGCTGGCGGGCGGGCCGTCGTCGGATGAAAATCATCCGGTGGGGGCTGCGAACGTGGTCACCAATTCCGGCTCAATCATCGCCAACAGCGGTATTTCGGGCGAGGTCGATGGCGGCGCGCTGGTACTGACCAACAGCGGCAGCATCAACGCGGTGTCCACCGGCATCCGGTTCAGCGCAGTGACGGCCGACATCACCAACAGCGGCAGCATTCGCACCACCAGCGGATATGGCGGCGCGCTTCTTCTGGAAGCGCAGGGCACCGGCTCCGCCACCCGCACTGTCGACGGCAAAACCTACAGCCAGACCGTCACCGCACGGGTGGTGAACAGTGGTGCCATTGCCGCTGAAGGCGACGGCTATGTCGAAAACACTTATATGGAAGCGGTCGCCGCACTGGGCATCTCGCTCTCCGGCGGTGGCGGCACCGCGCAGGTGATCAACCAGGCCGGCGGCACGATCGAGTCGACCGGGCAGGGCGGCATTGCCATTGCCGTGGGCGGCACATCGGGCAGCAGCGGCCTGGGGCTGCTTGATTCCGGTCCCTCCTATGGGACGGGAAACAACGCATTCCTGCTGGTCAACCATGGCACCGTGCGGGGCGGTGAATCGATCGCCATCGCAAACAACATGACCGTCGATGTCGCCGGCCAGTCGCTCTATCTGGATGCAAGCCTGCAGAATGAAGTCGTCGGCACCGCGATCCAGACGGTTGGCACGACCGATACCATCACCAATGCCAGTGACGGCGTCATCGTCGGCGACATCAACCTTGCCGATGGCGACGACACGATCGAAAATTATGGCCGCATCACCGGCAATGTCTATCTGGGTCTGGGTGACGACACCTTCATCCAGGGCGTGTCTGGCGTGCTGGAAGGCAATGTCGACGGCGGGCTCGGCAGCAACCGTCTGGTATTCGAGCTGGATGGCGATGCGACCGTCGATTTCTCTGACTCGCGCTTCACCAACTTCCAGATCTTCGAACAGCGCGGCGGCAATGGGTCGGTTGAAGGCCATGTCAATGCCGACACCTATCATCTGGTCGGCACCACCTTCACCCTTGCTGCCGGCAAGACATTCTCCACCAATGGTCCGGTGGCGTTGACCGGCTCCGATGGTTCGGAAACGGTGGACAATTCCGGCACCATCTTTGGCGATGTGATGCTTGGCGGCGGCGATGACCGCTTCATCGTCCATCCCGGCTCGTCAGTGGTCGGTACGGTCGATGGTGGCACCGGCAACGACACGCTGGAGGTGAATGACACCGACACCAGCACCCGTTACGGGTTCAGCCCGTCCAATTACCTCAACTTCGAAACGCTGGAACTCACCGGGCCGGGCACCGTGGCGATCAGCGGGGGCGCCAGCTTCCCGTTCATCCATGTCATCAACGGCTATCTGGTCGGCCTTTATGGCTCGGTCATCACCGGCAATGTGCTGGTGGATCCGGGCGCCATCTTCGGTTCGGCAGGCACCGTCGTCGGCAATATCCAGGTTGGCGGTACGCTGTCGCCAGGCGCTTCGCCGGCGACCATGACAGTGACCGGCAATGTGGCGCTTGCCTCCGGCTCCAACACGCTGTTCGAAATGACGCCGACGATCAGCGACCAGTTGCTGATTTCCGGCACATTGTCGATCGCGGATGGGGCGACGCTGACGCTCACCGGCGAACGGCCGCTGACGCCGGGTGAATCCTATCAGCTGATCGTTGCCGATGGCGGCATCAGCGGCAGCTTTTCCACCATCGTCAAGCCGTCGTCCGTCCAAGGCTTCATCGTGCAGGATGGCGACAGCATCGACCTGCGCGGCGAATTCGGCACCGAAGCCGGCTTCTCGCAGCAGGTGGTGTCCAGCATCGACTATCTGAACCGTGTGCTGATCGCGGGTGAGGGCGTGCCTGCGCTTTATACCAGCCTGTCGAACCTGGTCACCGCACAGGGCGGCAGCTCCCCGGCTGCCTTTGCCCAGCTGACGCCGGAACCCTATGCCTCGGCAACGGAAATCGCCGTCGAACATGCGCTGACGCTGATCGACACCACCCGTTCGCGCCTGCAGACGGCGGCTGCCGGCCAGCAGGGCGGCTATGGCTTTGCCCAGGGTATCGGCAACTGGCGCGATCTGGACGGGCACAGCGCATCCGGCGCGGTTTCCGCCAATATCAGCACGCGCGGCGTGCTTGGCGGGCTGGGTTACAGGACGGCGCAGGGGTCTGATCTGGGCGTGTTCATCGGCTATCTGGACAGCACCCAGCAGCTGAAGGCGCTTGGCGCCAGAACCGAGGCTGATGGCGTTGTCGGCGGCGGCTATGTCAATGGCGCGTTCGGCGGCTTCGGTGTTCATGCGATGGTCGCCTATGACGCATCGGATGCACGCACCACGCGCACCGTGGCGGCGGCGAATGGCAAGGCCGGCAGCGGCAAATATGATCTGGGCGGATGGTCGTTCGACCTTTCGGCCGATTATTCCGCGCCGATCAGCGACAATTGGTCGCTCACCCCGCATGTCGGCGTCAGCCATGTGCGCGCGCATCGCGATGGCACCACGGAATCGGGCGCGGGCGCCTTTTCGCTCACCGTCGACGGGCAGACCGATCGCCTGTGGTTTGCCGATGCCGGTGTTGCCGTTACCGGCGCCTTCACCCTGGGCAGCGGAACGCAGATGACACCCTATGCCCAGGTCGGCGTGCGCCGCGTGCTGGACGATGGCAACATCACCGCTACCGCGCGCTTTGCCAGCACCAGTGTCGCGCCACTCACCGTCGTCGGTGCCGGCCGCAGCCGCACCACCGTCACCATGGGCGGCGGCGTGGGGGCAACGCTCACCAGCGGGTTGACGCTGTTCGGCGGCTATACCGCCGAATTCGGCAACGACGGCAACCGGCTGGGCTTTAACGGCGGCCTTTCGCTGCGGTTCTGATCGGCAGCAACACGGGCAGGAGAGGGACGGCGATCGCAGCCTTTACGGGTTGCGGTCGCCGTTTTGCCATGGGGCGAATGGCCGCCGGCCGTTACCAATGGCGGTGATACGGCAAGGGCGGCGCACAATTCATGATTGGGGATGGGGATCGGCGCCCCGTTCAGCTCGCATGGGATGGGCTGCGAAATCGCCCCGCCGTGCATGCGATGTGGTGCAGCCCACGCAGCTTTCAGGCGAGGGGTGATGTCTCGATGGAATCGACGCGGTTCGGATAGAAGGCGAGATAGCCCTTTATCATGCGCACCAGATCGAACGGATCCTCGTACGACCAGGCAACATCCTTCGCGTTTCCGTCGCGCGCGCTGAAATAGCTGGCGTCGCCCTTATAGGGACAATGCGTCTGTGTATCGCTGGCGCTCAGGGCATCCATATCGATCTCGGCGCGCGGTATATAATAGACCGGCGGCAGCGTCGCTTCGCGCAGGATCAAGGCGTTATCGCTTTCAGCCACCGTCGAACCATTCAGGCGCACGACGATCCTTGCATTGGCCGGTTCGACGCTGATGGGGTGTTCCGGGCTCGGCTGCTTTCCACCTTGCATTTCACGATCCTTTCAATGGGATGTTCGTATTCCCCCGCGAGCCAGACGTCGCCCCGAATATGTCTACTATTTAATGGGCGGTGCATGGTCTTCAATCCGTCAATCGGATCGTGAAATAGTCATATGTGCTGGCCGGAGCTTTTGGAGCTGATGCAAGGCCATTCTGGCGCCATTCCACTCGACGGCATCTAAGATCGATGCTCTGACCATTGAACGACTGTGATGAGGCGCGCAGCTATACCGATATCATGTGCGCGTCTGGGGCAGCCATTGCGGTAATTGAGCGGAGAACGCAGCGACGGTGAGGACAGTGATGGCGGAGAGTGTGTCCGCTATAGAATGACGGAAATCAGCCGTTTTCGCTCGCATTTTTAATTTCCGGCCAACATAGCGGCCATCATTGATACGTAGCCTGAAGAGCCACTACACCGTTATGCCCAAGTCAGCGTGCATAGCTTTTTCATGTCGTGGTCAGCGATTAGACGCCCGGCGGTCATCGTTCGTTTCAACGAGGTGACGTATGGCGTCCCGCACACCCGCCGACCCGACCAACTCGCACCGCATTTGCCAATACGCGAAATGCTTTGCCGCTTCGTCCGTCCCTTCGACGGCGGCACGATGATAGGCTTCCAGCAATCCCCCATAGGCAGCTTGCTTTTCTTTGAAGCTGCGTTCGTCCTTAATTGTGCGTCGCGAAAGCCACGACTGGATTAACGCCGTGACGATGGAACCGAGACCAAAGGCCGTTAACAATGAAATCATCTGTGACATGGCCAAAGATTAACGTCGGACGTGATGCTTGTCGCATCAAACGTCACCGTTCTGTGCTAGTCATTTCAAATGGCGAACGACAGTGACGATGAACCAAAGAGCACAATGAGCGATGTCGCCCTAGACCCTGTAGGCGCAAATGCTCGTATGGCGTTCGCAAATTACACTGCCAAAACGTTCAAGGACGTTGGAACCAAGCTGCATGTCTTCGGTCATATGCTTGGGACCGACCGGCGCAACGGCCTTTCACCCTTCGGGCATGGCGATGACGCGGCGGTTGCGGTTTCGATGTTGCTATGCATTGCGAGCGAAATCGTATCAGGATGTGCGGACCTCGTGCACAGTGGTCGCCACTATGCTGGCGCGGCGCTCGTTCGCCAACTTGTCGAAGTGGAATATTTGGCATGGGCCTTCGAAAACGATGACGAGGAAAGCCGCAGATGGCTTCGCAGCACTCGCGAGGAACGCCTTTCGTTTTTTACGCCCGCCAAGCTTCGCGCAGCTGCTGCTGGCCACTTTCGCAGCGCTGACTACAGCTTGCATTGTGAGTTAGGCGGGCATCCGGTGCCGGGTTCATGGCGATTGTTGAACAACGCCGAAGCAAACGGCCACATGGTCCTTAATGATTGCCTCCGTCATTCTACTAGTATTTGGAAGCACACGTTTTTTTGGTCGCGAACAACAATGTTTGACGGAATGATCGCTGAAAAAGACAGCGGCATGGCGGACGAATATGCGACGTGGCAACGCCTTGATAAATTGAATGAGATCGGACCGCCGCCGGTTGAAAATTTGGCGAAGCTTTGAATAGAAGCCTCGGCGGACACGGGAACCAAATGCCCGCCGGGGCCGCGTTGGCGGCAAGGAAGGAAAGCGAGAGGCCGCGCTAGAGGATGAAGGGAAGTCTGTGGGCTATGGCGGTCAGATGCCACACTGGAACCACCAGCACGAGAACCCGTCAAATTGACGCCGGGGGGGATTTGGTCGGCGATGGGGGTGTCGGGGCTGTAGAGCGGGAAGACAGCGCATAGGCGGTCCTGCCAACCGCTGGCGTTCGCCACGTTGGGTCCAGGCAAAGCCGGGTGTCTTCCATCTTTGCGACAATATGCCACAAGCGGTCGAATGCGCGCCCCTGCCCAATGGCGGCGAAAGGTCGGCGACCGGCGGAAGGTTCAGCAATGCCGCCTGCTGCTGCGACACGAACAACGGCAAGGCGTGTTTCGTCAAAGGTCCGACGTTGGCGGCGTTGAAAAATCCCAAGTAGATTTCTGCATAGCGACCAACGACGATCATTTCAACGGGTTGCGGGATTTGACTGGCCAAAGAAGCTGCGCCGTGGCGGTGGAATGGCGGAGAGGGTGGGAAGCCGTTCAACGCCGTAAAACCCGCTGATATCGCGTGCTGTTTCGAGGCTCAGTGATAGCAGATTGTCGCACTGAAGTGGAGCGCCAGTTCGAATGACGGATTGGGATT
>Ga0180223_1000176_pt1 | contig 118398 bp, 115 predicted proteins | sample eDN5th30CKraftOP_FD_151337 | JGI IMG/M metagenome (GOLD analysis project Ga0180223, IMG submission 151337) | Enriched Organic Plus compost microbial communities from Emeryville, California, USA - eDNA 5th pass 30_C Kraft OP (version 2) (version 2) ...
ACCTCAACCTGCCGAAGCTTCGTGACGATCTCGTCGGGCTTGTGTCGCTTGTTTGCCATTGTGGTCCTCCTTCATGGTCAAAACCATACTTCAAGGTGGACCCGTTCAATGGGGGTGGATCACTTTACCTTCCGCTCGACGCTGCTGGGCTTCTTCTTCGGCACGCTTGCCGGCTCACTCATCGGACTGTCGTTCTGGTGGTCGAGGAATTACGCCGCCATCGCGCAGCCCTATATCATCTGCTTCGAATCCCTGCCCAAGCTGGCGCTTGCGCCGCTCATCATCCTCGTATTCGGCATGGGGCTGGCATCCAAGGTCGCCATCGCGATGGCGTTGACGCTGGTCGTTTCGACGCTGACCACCTATGCCGGCGTCAAGTCGGTGGACAAGGATTCGGAGCGGCTCTTCTACTCGCTCGGCGCGAACCGCTGGCAGGTCTTTACGAAGCTCGTCGCGCCTTCCTGCATTCCCTGGATCATCTCTGTGCTGCGGGTGAATATCGGCCTCGCGCTCACGGGCTCGATCGTCGGCGAGTTCATCTCGTCCCAATACGGCCTCGGCCGCACCATCCTCTATGCCGGCCAGACCTATGAGATCGCGCTGGTCTGGGTCGCCGTGGCCGTCCTCTCGGCGCTGTCCATCGTCATGTACATCTCGGTCTCATGGCTCGAGCAAAAGCTGATGAAGGGCGTCGTCCACTGACATTGTCGTGCAAATTCCCAAGATGGAGACTTCAATGAAAAGACTTCTCGCTTTGTTTGCCGCATCGGCCATCGCCGTGGCCTCCCTCGTTTCCGGCGCAGCCGCCCAGAACAAGGAAGTCGTGGTAGCCGAACCCCTGCACGGCCTCGGCTACCTCCCGCTCTATGTCGCCATCCGCAAGGGTTATTTCGCGGAGGAAGGCATCGACGCGAAAGTGCTGACGATGGAAGGCGGCGGCGCGCACACCAACGCCGTCCTGACCAAGCAGGCCTTCGCCTTCATAGGCGGACCGGAGCACAATGCGTTCGCCAAGGCCAAGGGCGCGGAACTGCGCGCCGTTGTGAACGTCGTGGACCGGGGCAACATCTACATGGTGGCCCGCACCGGCGTCGATGATCCGACAGGCGATCTCGCTTCCTATTTCAAGGGCAAGAAGATCGCCACGGGGCTTTATGGCGGCACGCCGAACTCGATTACGCGCTACGTTATCGACGATCTCGGTCTCGATTTTCGCGCCGACGTGACCGTTCAGGAAATGGCCAATGCGGGCATCATGGCGGCGCTCAAGACCGGGCAAGCCGATATAGGCGTGCTGTCGGAGCCGCATCTGACGGCGGGCATCCGCGAGGGGCTGTGGAAGGAACCTTTCTACAACGCGCCGAAGGTGCTGGGTCCCTATGCCTATTCGACCCTCAACATCCGGCAGGAATCGATCGAGACGGAACCGGATCTGGTGCGCGGCTTCGTGCGTGCCGTCGCGCGCGGCCTGAAGTTCACCCATGACAACCATGAGGAGGCGGTCGCCATCGCCAAGCTCGAGTTCCCGACCATGGCCGAGGCGGACCTGAAGGCCACGCTGGAGCGCGCCTTTGCCGACGATCTCTGGAGCCCGGACGGTTCCATCTCGCAGGAGGCGTGGAACACCGGCAAGGCTGTCGTGATGGGGGCGGATATACTCAAGCAAGACATACCCTATGATGCCATTATCGACATGAGCATTTTCGAGAGCATCAAGGGCACTATCTGAGCGTCGCGGCACGCGGCGCCAGACAAGCAGGCCACAGCCTTCCATATCGACGGGTTCCAGGCGAAAATCCCCGTCACAGTCTCGAAGCGCGAGGCGCTTCAACGGCAGGCCGTGCCTCAATCAAACCACCAACCACCGGAGAACGGGAATGTCAGAAAGAATATGGGACAAGTTCCTCACCGAGCGTGACAAGGCGGTATTCAAGGCGTCCGGCTACGGCGCGCGAGGCGGCTTCGGCAAACGTCCGGCCCTGCTCGTTATCGACGTGAACTGGGCTTTCTGCAGCGAGAAGCCGGAGCCGATCCTCGAGGCGATCAAGCGTTGGCGCAACTCCTGCGGCGAGGACGCATGGGAAGCGATGCCCTATCTCGTCTCGCTAATCGAAAAGGCGCGCGAGCGCGGCATCCCGGTGATCTACACCACCGGCGTCCGCCGTGAGGACAATTGGGATTCGGGTTCCTGGAGCTGGAAGAACAACCGCTCCGAGGAAGATATGCAGAAGCCGATGACCACAAATCTGGACGGCAACGAAATCGTCTCGGATATCGCACCGGGCCCGCAGGACATCGTGATCTACAAGCAGAAGCCGTCCGGCTTCTTCGGTACCAACATGACGTCCTACCTTACCCTGCTGGGGTGCGACAGCGTCGTCGTGACCGGCACCACCACCTCGGGCTGCGTCCGTGCCACGGTCATCGACGCGTTCAGCCAGAACTATCATGTCGCCATCGCAGAGGAGGGCTGCTTCGACCGCAGCCAGGCAAGCCACGCCATCAACCTTTGCGACATGAATGCCAAATATGCCGATGTGGTCAGCACCGCGGAAGTCCTCGCCTATTTCGATACCATCGAAAAGGGGCTGTTCGACCTGCCCAAGGGAAGCCCGGCAGCCATAACGCGCATTGCCGCCGAGTAAGGCACAGACCCGGCGCCGGCCGAAATAATAGCCGGCGCCGGGTTTATGATAGCGAGACAGTGCTTGCATGCGCGACTATTGTCCTGCTGGACTCACAGTTTCGGCACGCCATTCCGCTTCACGTCTTTCAGCCAAATCACAGATACGAACAGCCGGGCGGCAAGAATGCCGCCGCCGCGATCACGGGACTGGAAGTCACGGCAAAGGCGTCCTCGAGGAAACGCAGATGGAAATGGTGTTGCAGGCTTTCAGTCCGCTCAGGAAGAGACCCCAGCTTCTCGTCATGGCCGTGCTCAACGCGCTCGTGATGGCAGGCGTCGGGCTGGTTGCCCCCATACTCTCCGTCTATGCCTCGTCCTTCGCCACATCAACGACGATGGCGGGCATGATCATAACGCTGTTTGGCATCGGGCGGCTGGTGGTGAACCTTCCGGCAGGCATGCTCGCGCAGCGTTTCACGCATCGTCCGCTGCTGATCGCGGGGCCGGCCATCCTCGTGGTTGGCTCGATCGGCGCGGCGCTCGCGCAGGATTTTACCCTGCTGCTGATCTGCCGTTTCGTTCAGGGCATCGGCTCCGGCATCTACATGACCGTTTCGGCGGCGGCGATGGCCTCCTACGCGGCGCCGGAGGAGCGCGGCCGCGTGATGGCGCTTTATCAGGGCGGAATTTTCGTCGGCGCGGGGCTTGGGCCGGCAATCGGTGGCTCGCTTGCCCATCATTTCGGGCTTACCGCTCCGTTCTGGGCCTATGCAGCCGTCTGTGCGATCGCCCTCATCGTGGCTTGTGTGTCCGTCGATGCACCGGAAAAGGACAATGACGAGGAGAAAGCCGGGCCGGACGATCCGGGCGCGAGCTTCGGCACGCGCGAACTTTTCCGCGATCCGCTTTTCCTGCTTATCTGTATCGTCACCTTCGGTGTTTTTTTCACGCGTACCGCTTCGCAATGGCTGATCATTCCGCTGATAGCCCATGACCGCTATGGGCTCGGCGTCGATGTCATCGGTCTGTCGCTCACCCTGCTGGCTATATCCAACTTCCTGACGCTGCCGATCACCGGCGCGCTCGTGGACCGCTACGGCGCGCGCCGCCTCACCATAATCTCCACGCTCGTCATGGCGGCGAGCCTGATGGTGATCGCTTTCGGCAACAGTGTCGCGTGGCTATGGGCCGGCATGGCGCTGCTGGGGCTGGGCGGCGGGCTGAACGGTCCGGCGACCGGCGCCTATGCGGCCGGCGCGGTGCCACGGAAACTCTATGGTCCGGCGATGGGTTTGATGCGGACATGGGGAGATGCCGGTTTCGTGCTCGGTCCGGTCCTCATCGGCCTGCTGGGCGACATGGCGTCTGCGGGGCCGGCCGGGGGACTGGTCGCCAATGCGTTTCTGCTCGCCGTTTCCGGGCTCGCATTCGCTTTCGTCCGGGCGCGGCGGCGCTAAGCCGCCCGGCTGGACATTCATCACATGCGGCCACCGGCAGGCGGAGCCGTGCGATCCAACGATCCAAGAGAGGGAACCTTGTCATGAGCCAATCGTCCTCCTTCATCGCCCAAGCGGATGCCTACCGCGCCGGGACATCCTCGCCGGTGGAGCTTCTGGAGACATGCCTTGAGCGCATCGCGGCAAGGGAGGGGGAGGTTCAGGCTTTCGTCCAACTCGCCATCGACGCTGCGCGGCATGAGGCCGAAGCCTCCGCGGCGCGCTGGAGGGAGGGTAATCCGCTCTCGCCGATCGACGGAATGCCGGTCGGCATAAAGGACATCATCGAGACGGCGGACATGCCGACCGGGCAGGGATCGCCGCTTTGGACGGGATTCGAATCGAAGCGGGATTCGGCAACCGTGCAAGCCCTGCGCGATGCCGGCGCCATCATTCTCGGCAAGACGACGACCACGGAATTCGCCGCCTCCGTGCTGTTCGCCAAGACGGTCAACCCGCACGATCCGTCACGCACGCCCGGCGGCTCGAGCAGCGGCTCCTGCGCGGCTGTCGGAGCGGGTTTCGTGCCGATGGCCCTCGGCAGCCAGGTCGTCGGCTCCATCCTGCGGCCTTCTAGCTTCTGCGGCTGTTTCGGCTTCAAGCCGACCTTTGGTGGTATCAACCGTGGCGGTTCCTACGATTATTTCAGTCACAGCAGCGCGGGTCTCATCGGCGCGGCGCTGGAGGACGTGTGGGTCACCGTCCGCGAAATCGTCAAGCGCACGGGTGGCGATCCGGGTCATGTCGGCGTGACAGGTCCCGATATGCTGCCCCAGGCAAAGCGGCCCGCCCGGCTCATCGTGCTGGAAACCGATGGATGGAGCCGGGCCACCGATGGGGCGAAGGCTGCGTTTCAGGATGCTGCATCGCGGCTCGAAGAAGCGGGCGTCGAACTGGTGACGCGCGTGGCCAGCACCGATCTGGATGCGTTCGAGCGCGAGATCGCCGAGGTGCGCGACCTGTCCAACACCATCCTGTCATGGGAGGCGCGATGGCCGTTGGGAGGCTATGTGAAGCGTGGGGCGGACAAGCTCAGCGACATAGCACTGGGACGCTTCCGTGCCTCGGCAAACCTCACCCAGGCGGATTACATCGCCGCGCTCGGGCAGAGGCGGGCTTTGCGCGACGCCTACGCGGCGCTGCTGGGCGATGCCGACGGCGCCGTTACCCTCGCTGCGCCGGGCGCTGCTCCGGTGGGATTCGCGAATACCGGCGATGCGGGTTTCAACATTCCCGCCTCGATCCTTGGCGTGCCGGCGATCTCGCTTCCGGTCCTCAAAGACGAGAAACTGCCTCTCGGCCTCCAGATCATGGGCAAGGCGAATGAGGACGCCGACATGTTCGCCGTCGCGCGCTGGGTCATGTCCTTGTTCTGAATGGTACGCACATCGCGTCGGAAGCTCTCGCGTGGCCTGTTCAATCCGCCAGCAGGGCAGCCATCACCCTCTCGCGCGTCAGCGGCAGGTCGCGCAGGCGCGCGCCGAGCGCATGGGCAACGGCGTTGCCTATCGCGGCGACAGTCGGTCCGCCTCCGGCCTCGCCTACGCCAAGCGCCGGCAGGTCGGCTTTCGGGTTGACCATCTCGACTGTCACCTCCGGCACGTCCGTGAAGCGCAACACCGGATAGCTGTCCCAGTCCCGTGAGGAAATTCCTGCGCCTTCAAGCCGGACCTGTTCCTTTAGCGCCCAGCTCACCGCCTGCACGATGTTGCCTTCAAGCTGGTTAATCGCTCCGTCAGGATTGATGAGGAGGCCGGCATCGGCCGCACACCAGACATGCAACACGCGGATTTCTTCCTCCACCGCCACGCGGGCCACCACTGCGGCGTAGGCTGCCTGGTTCTTGTATCTTGCGAAGCCGATGCCGCATCCTTCTCCCGTGCCTGCCGGAATGCCCGGCTGCCAGCCACACATTTTCGCGACATGTTCTATCACGGCGCGCGCCCGGACATCGCTCAGGAGGGAGAGTCGATAGGCGACCGGGTCCTGTCCCGCATGCTCGGCAAGCTCGTCGATGAACGATTCTATGGCGAACACGTTCGCGGTGGCGCCGAGCCCGCGCAGGGCGGAGGTCCGCACCGGGATTTCGGGAATGTGGTGATGCAGCACCCGCATTCCCGGCAGATCGTAAAGCGGCTCGCCGTTGCGCGTGCCCCCTCCGCCGGCAGCGGGCATGCCGGGAAACGACCGCAAGGGCGGTCGAGCAGGCAATGCCGTCTCCGCGAGCAGTCCGCCATGCGCGCCGGGCCGGGCGCCGTGCGTGCCGCTCCATATTTCCGTCGTCCAGTCGAGGGGTTTGCCGTCCTCGTCCAGTTCGGCGCGCACCGTCACTGTCATTGCGGGGCTGACCGGCTCGAAGCCGAACTCTTCCTCGCGCCGCCAGCGAACGCGGATGGGGCGTCCCGGCATCAAGGTCGCGATGACGGCTGCATCGGCGGCTGCGTCGTCCGCGCCGTTGTGGCCGTAGCAACCGGGGCCTTGCACATGCTTGACGGAGATCGTGGTGGCTTCGAGCTTGAGCATATGTGCAAGCGCCGCCCGGAGCGGATAGACACCTTGTGAATGTGTCCAGACCTGTAAATGGCCATCCTGAAACAGCGCAAGCCCGCAGGATGGCGCGACGGACGCGTGGGCGACATAAGGCCGCGAATAGCTTGCCTCGTACCGGCTTGCGCCGCGAGGCTTGCCAGCGGGCTCCGGCGCGCCCCTGGTGAGGTCCTTGGATGGCTGTTGCAGGAGCCATCGCGCCTCGGCCTGGTGCGCGTTCACCGGCTCTGCGCCTTGCCAGGCGACATGGCTACCCGTCGCGCCGGCCGCCGCTTCCACGGCGGTTTCGTTCTCCCCGACAATGGCGAGAAAGTTGCCGTGGCGAACGATCTCTATCGGCTCCTTCGCTGCACGGCGGATCGCAGTCTCGTCGATCGTGGCGAGCGATGCGGTCGGGGCCGGCTGGCGCAACACCCGCGCATGCAACATGCCATCGAGGGTCATGTCGTGGATGAACACGGCTTGCCCGAAAACCTTGGCGGCGAGGTCGATGCGTTCGATGTTTCGGCCAACGAACCCATAGGCCGTTACGGGTTTGGGGATGGCCTGGCCAGTCGCGGGCCGATTGAGATCGATATGCCGGGAAAGGGTCCAATAGTCGTGCGATGTCGTTTTGCGGCCAATGAGGAAAATGCCGTCTCGGATGGATAAATTAGCCGGCTTGCATTCAAGAATTTCAGCGGCCCGCCGAAGGAAAAGATCGCGGACCTCAGCGCACGCGACACGCAGCGCGACACCGCCATACTGGATCGACTGGCTGCCCGCCGTATAACCTTCATTCGGCGTAAGCGCGGTGTCGCCCGATTGCATGGTGATTTGCTCCAATGCAACATCCAGTTCCTCGGCAGCGATCTGCCGCATCGCCGTCAGCACACCTTGTCCGATCTCCACCTTACCCGTGGATATCACCACCGCCCTGTCGGATGGCCGGAAGCATACCCATTGGTCTAGGCGCGGATTGTCGATCAGGCCACGGGGCAATTCCGCAAGGGTGGTCATTCCGTCACACCATTTCCACGCATCCGCTTCGCCGCGAGCAGCACGGCCCGGATGATGCGGTTATGCGTTCCGCAGCGGCACAGATTCCCGTCGAGTGCCCGTGCGACGTCGCTTCGCGACGGCTGCGAATTACGGTCCAGCAACGCCTTTGCCGCAACCAGTATGCCGGCGAGGCAATAGCCGCACTGGCCCGCCTGTTCGTCCAGAAATGCCTGCTGGAGTGGATGAGGCCGTTCCGGTGTTCCAAGACCCTCGACGGTGAGGATTTCCTTGCCTTCTATGCTCCACAAGGGTTTGGCGCAGGATTTTTCAGGGCTGCCGTCTATCAGCACAGTGCAGCAGCCGCATTGCTCGAGGCCGCAGCCGAAACGCGTACCCTTGAGACCGAGATGATTGCGCAGGACATCAAGGAGCGGCGTTTCCTCGTTCGCGGTCACGTCGACGGCACAGCCGTTCACGACAATTCCAAATCGCTTCATCGGCGTAGCATAGACCCGTTCATCCATAGGCCGGAATAGCCGCCATCTCGTCAGCCGCAGCCCGTCGCGTGGCAATTGGCGACGGCTGGGCGGATCTGCCGGAGGGTGGGGCGACGCGAAAAAAGCAGCCCAAGTTACCTCGGGCTGCAGGCAGTCTGACCTCCAGAAATCGTTCTAAAGCGTGACCGTCCCGGACGGTTGACCGGGGAGGGCCGCGCCGACAAGCGCATCGCGAGGGATAAGGGCGACCAGCTCTTCCTCGCTCATGCCCTCCGTGCCCTCGGGGCGCATCGGCATGACGATGTAGCGAAGATCGGCGTTGCTGTCGTGGACACGAACCTCGATCTCCTCCGGAAAGGACAGGCCGAATTCCTTCAGCACCTGACGTGGTTCCTTCACGGCGCGGGACCGGTATGCCTTGCTGACATACCATGCCGGCGGCTCGCCCAACAGCCAGCGCGGATAGCAGGAGCACAGGGTGCAGACGACGAGATTGTGCGTTTGGGGCGTGTTCTCGATCACCATGAGCTCGGCGTCGGTGATCTCGATGCCGAGCGCCTGCGCAGCTGCGCGGCCATCGTTCAAAGCCAGTTTCTTGAACTCCGGGTCCAGCCACGATTTCACGATCATCTTGGCACCGTAGTGGGGCGTTCCGCGGCTGTTATATTCAAGACGTTGCATGATCTCGGCAGGGGTCACCATGCCGATCTCGATGAGCATCTCCTTCAGCGCGAGAAACTTCGCCTCGGCAGGCGTCATTTCCAGATCGTCGTCTTCGCGGGTGGGATGCGGCGTTGCATGATCGTGCGTGTGGCCGTGGTCGTCGTCCGTGTGCGTCATCTCGTCAACTCCTGTGCTGTGTTGTTCAGCGGACGTCCGGCTGTCACGCCGGGCGGAGCCAGTGATCGTAGATCTCGAGGACCAGCGAATCCCCTTCGGGGCCTTCATAATCCTCCCAGATGTGCTTCTGCATGATGCGGACCCGGTAGAGCGGGATAGGCGGCCGCCCGACCCGACCGTAAGCGCGCTCCTCCGGATTTTCGAAGTTCCCGCAATCATGGTCGATGGTGCCGTACTTGCCCCGCACATAGGCAGGCGTGCGCACATGCCCGGCTTTCATGAGGTCGACGATCTGGACCTTGTCGCCGAGGGCGTAGCGATTGCCGCTGCTAGACTGCATGGTCGCGCCTCCCGCTTGCGAGCCGTTCGTTGGCGCGACGGACAAGTTCATTGTAGTTTATGTGTCCTTTCTCCACCAGCAAATTGGCCATTGCGTCGAGACGGCGCCAGTAGAAATGGGACTTCTTGTATTCGTCGGGATGCATCGACTCGACGGTCCGCCGGAATTCGTCCAAATTGTATATCCCCTTGGACGACAATACGCCGAACATCGCGATCATAAGTTTTTCCCAGTAGAGCTGGTTCATTTCCTCCTTGGGAATTTCACCTGCGGGATGGCCGCCGATATCGGTGATGAGAGGGTCAGGCATGGTCACACCTATTCGATGCTGCTGGAATAATTCGGCTGCTTTCAGTATTCATTCGGGAAGGTATTCCCTCGGGAGCATCTGCTCCCGGACATCGACGGGCTCTTCCATCGCGCCCTCGTCGTAGAACATGTCCGCGAATTTCTGGTATGAATCGAGAATCTGATCGTCGAACTTGTCGGCCATCACGAGATATCCAAGCGGAATGTCCTTGACCGACTCTTCGGAATAGAAGCCGTATTTCACGAGGAGCGGCTTGTATTTCTCATAGTCAGCGTCGACCATCTTCGCCGCTTCGAACATCACCTTCACGACTTTCTTCGCGACTTCCGGGCGTTCTTCAGCGAACTTGGAAGTCATGATCATCGCGCCGTTGAAGAACGGGGAGCCGATATAGCGATCCGTGGGGTTATCGACCGCGATCTTCGCGTATCCGGTCGCAATGGCAAGCGACACGTTGGGTTCGACGACGAGGAGGGCGTCTACCGTATTGGCAAGCAGTGCCTGCACCTGCAGCGGCAGCCCAAGTTCGACGATCTGGGCATCAGTTTCGGGGTTGAGGCCGGCCTTGCGCAGAAGATGCCGGGTGATCGATCTCCACTGGATGCCGGGGAGGGTACCGATCTTCTTCCCCTTGAGATCGGCGAATCCTTCCACGTCGCTCGTGGTGGGTACGACAAGCGCGCTTCCTCGAATGAAGGAGGGCTCAAGACGGCCACCCTGCAGGGCAAATACCTTCAGCGTGCCCGGAAACTGGGAATTGGCCACCAGCGTGATGCCGGCCGCAGCGCCCGGGCCGACATCCGAACGGCCGGTCAGGAAGGAGTCGATGACCTGATTGGGCGCGCCGAAAACCGCGTGCTCAGCCTCGATGCCTTCCTTCTCGAACATCTTCGAGTCGTAGGCCAGCAGGTAGGGAAGGATGCTCGACGAACCGAGCAGGGAGAACATGACATGTTCTGCGGCTCTTGCGCCGGACACCGCGAACACGGCTGCGAGAAAGAAGACAAACACCCGCAACGCGCGTGCGAAAGAATTTACGCTCATTGATGAACTCCGGCAAGACGTTGACAACTGAGCGGGAGGAACCTGCGGATTGCCCCGCAACCCCATTCCCCGAAACTCATGCAACGATCATGCCATCCATCAACCGGCAGGATTCCGGCGGCTTCAATCCCTATATGTCAAGAAACTTGCATAAACTCTCGCCACGTCGCTTATATAATCGACATGGTTTCGCCTCGGCAGCTTCAGAGTGAAGGCGGTGAATTCACGATGATGATCTGTGCTTCGGTTTGCCCCGAATTCGTGTAGGCGTGGGCAAGACTGGATTGAAAGCAGAACGAATCGCCGGGAACGAGCTGATAGCTCCGTTCCTCGATCGTGAGTTCGACTTCGCCTGAAAGAAGAAATCCGAACTCTTCGCCGTCATGCGCAAGCATTCCGGTGGATGCGCCGGGTTCTATCCGGTTCAGGAAGCCAGCCAGAAGAATGCCGGAGTGCGCGAGCCTCTCCATGCGTATGCCGTGGCCATCGCTCTGGTCCAGGCGGACGCCGACTCGCTCCGACGCATGAAGAACGACGGATCGGCTCATTTCCGCCCAGGAAAGAAGATCCCCGACCTTGATGCCATAGATCTCGCACACGCGCGTCAGCAGACGCAGTGAGGGATCGGCCTTGCCGTTCTCGATCTTGGATAGCAGCCCTTCCGAGCAGCCGGCCATGTCTGCTACCTCTTTCAAGGTGAGACCGCGCGCATAGCGCGCCGTTCTGAGATGCGTGCCGACCGTAGGCTTTGCGATGGGTCGCGGCTGTTCGTTCATCGGCTCCTGGTCACTCAATTTTTCTGCCGTCGCTCTTTTGGTCATGGGCTGTCTCCTCCCCACGGGGTGACTAGCCGGTTCAGGCCCGCTGCTCAAGGAGCCTCTGTACAAGAACTTGATTATTTTGAGGGCAATTGTTTATGTTTTTTGCTCCCTTTGCCCGCCATGCTGCTTAGAAAGCCCTAAAATACGCGGCTTCCCGTTGGCACGCCATTTGCTTTGAAATGGTGGTCAAGAATTTTTCCTATGCTGCAATCCGGAGAAGCCCTCGATGTCCACCGAGTTGACTGCATCCGCCGCACCGTTCGACGATTATATCGCCCGGTTTCGTCCCCGATTTTACCGTTTCGTCCGGTTCGCCATCGGCCCCATTGCCCTTTTTGCGATCTGGTACGTCATCAACGCGGCGGGACTCGTCGATCAGCGGCTGCTTCCCTCTCCGATACAGACCATCCGCAGCCTGGTGCGAACCATCGGCAACGGCTCGATGCTTATGGATGTGGGAGCCACGATGTATCTCGTGCTGCAGGCATTCGGCATCGGGGCCGGCCTCGCCATCCCCATCGGCCTGCTGCTCGGCTCGTCCGAGAAGGTCTATCGCAGCGTCGAGTTCCTGATCGACTTCTTCAGGTCTACGCCGGCTACCGCGCTGTTCCCGCTTTTCATGCTCATTTTCGGTCTGGGCGACTTCAGCAAGGTATCTGTGGGCGCCTTCACCGTTTGGCTGGTTATCGTGTTCAACGTCGCCCACGGCGTGATGAACGCGAGGCAGACGCGTATCCTGGCGGCCAGGTCGATGGGCGCTTCCAAATGGCGCCTTTTCAAGGACGTCATCTTTTTCGAGACGTTGCCCCAGACCTTCGTGGGCCTGCGCACTGGCGTTTCCATGTCTCTCGTCGTCATCGTGGTGGGCGAGATGTTCATCGGTTCCACAAGCGGGCTCGGCCATCGCATCATCGATGCCCAGATCAGCTACCGCCTCGCCGACATGTACGCGTCGATCCTGATCTCCGGCGTGCTCGGCTACCTGCTGAACTACATTTTCATCCTGATCGAAAAGAACCTGATCCATTGGTCGGGCCGCTGAGACCGCAGGGAGCACGACATGAACGCTGTATCCGAACTGAAAACCGATCAGCCTGTGATGAAGCGGCCCGGTCGCCGCGGCAAAATCGAGCTGAAGGGGATATCGAAGCAATTCACCGGGAGCGACGTCTACCGGGATTTCGACCTCGATTTCTATGAAGGCGAGTTTCTCTCCATTTTCGGCCCGAACGGTTGTGGCAAGAGCACTTTGATCAACATGATCTCAGGTCTCTTGCCGATGGATGCCGGCTCGGTCCTGTATGACGGCAAGACCATTGCCCAGACAAACATCTCCTACGTCTTCCAGAACTACCGGGAGGCGCTGTTTCCCTGGATGCGGGCCATCGACAACATCCACTATCCGCTCGTCCTGAGAAATATCGGACGCAAGGAACGGGAAGAGCGGATCGACAAGCTTTTCACCGAATTCGATGTTCGCATCGACCTCAACCGTTATCCCTACGAATTGTCGGGCGGACAGCAGCAGGCGGTTTCGATCCTGCGCGCCCTGATAACGGAGCCGGAGGTCCTGTTCCTGGACGAGCCTTTCTCGGCTCTCGATTATGAGATGACCCTGTTCATGCGCGAGCGCATCCAGCGCATCTTCATGAGCAGGAACACGACGATGATCCTCGTTTCCCACGATCTCGAGGAGGCCGTGCAGCTTGCCACGAAGGTTCTGCTGCTCACGCGCCGCCCGACCCGCATCGCGGAGCTCGTTGATGTCAACGTGCCGTGGCCGCGCAACACCCATACGCTGACGGAGCCCGATTTCGTGGCCATCCGTAGTCATTGCCTGGATGTATTCAGCCGGGAGGTGGCACGCGGCCCTCGCGCCTGACCGGCACACACGGTTTTTCACGTCGTCAAACCGGCAGGCACGGTGTGCGTGGCGTTGCCGGACAATCGCAGCAAAGGAGTCCTGGAATGCACATCGAACCTGGAGTTGTTGACGGGGCGAAGATCGTCCTCAGCTATGTTACGGCCGCAGCGGCCGGAGGCTATGCGTTGAAGCTTGCGTGGGAAACGGTCCGCACGCGCGGCCCTGTTCCTCTCCTGCTCGGCAGCGCGGCGGCCACCGCGCTTGTGTTCACCTTCTTCGAGGTGTTTCCGCACTATCCGGTAGGCGTATCCGAGGTCCATCTCATCCTCGGCTCGACGCTTTTCCTCATATTCGGTGCCGCGCCGGCGGCGATCGGGCTTGCGCTGGGGCTGCTTATTCAGGGCGTGTTCTTCGCGCCGTTCGACCTGCCTCAATATGGAATGAACGTCACGACCCTGCTCGTGCCGCTCTTCGCGATGAGCATGCTTGCCCGTCGTCTTGTCGCACCCGCTACACCTTATGTGGATCTGAGGTACGGGCAGGCGCTCGCCCTTTCGACGGCCTATCAGGCCGGCATCGTCAGCTGGGTGGCGTTCTGGGCGCTGTACGGTCATGGCTTCAGCGTGGAGAACCTGACCGCCATTTCCGCCTTCGGCGCGTCCTACATGCTTGTCATCATCATCGAGCCGCTTGCCGATCTCATGGTGCTGGCAGGCGCGAAGGCATTGCGGGTCCTCGGCCAGAGCGATGTTTTCGAGCGGCGTCTGTACAATCCGGCCTGAGCGGCGGAACGGTACGATGCGCTGCGATCGGCTGCTTCGGGCAATGCCGTGGCGCGCAATGGAAAAGGCCGACAAACCGCCGGCCTTTTCAATGCGTATGAATGAACTGCCGCCGGTCGCGAAAGGCTGGCTTGTCGCTGCCGTCACTTGCCGATCGCGGCACGAACCTGCGGCATGACCTTTTCCGCCATCAGCACCATCGATCGCTTGGCAAGATCGCCATCGACCCAATCCATGCCGGCATAGACGATCTCGCCGAAATCTCCTGTTTTCTCGCGCAGCGCGAGAATCCGATCCGCGACCTGATCGGGAGTGCCATAGATCACGAGTTCGTCCATGATCCTGTCCAGCGTCACCTCGCTGTCGGGTTGGTCCTTGTGTTCCTTCATCACGAACAGACGGCCGCTACGGTGGAGCTTGGCCAGAATCTGGCGATAATAGGCCAGATAGGGGCTTTTGGCGTCGTGCCTGCCATAGCTGGCCGCCGTCTTGCTGTCATCTGCGACAAAAATCGTGCGGGCTACGCGCCAATCTTTCGGGTCGGCAACCTCTCCAACGGAACTCTTGCCTTCCACATAGTTGGCCCAGTGGCTGGGTAGCCACTTGGACAGGAGAAAATTCGCGGAAAGCGGATGGAAGTCCCGCTTGCCCATCGCGACGACGCCTTGCGAGAAGGGTGCCAGCACTGTCCCCACGATCTCCGGCCGCGGGGATTGATAAGGCTTGGGCAGGTTGCCGATGCCGAGGTCCGGCACGCTGGTTCGCGCGGTGGAAATCTTGAAGCGGTTGCCGGGGAGATCGATGTTATAGGGCGCATCGCGTTTCCATATTTCGAGGATCACATCGATCGCTTCGACGAAAATCTTATTCCGGTCTTCGTCGAGTATGCCGAGTGCTTCCGCGTCGGACGTCAATGCGCCAGGGCTGATGCCGAAGATGAAGCGACCTTCGGCAAGGTGATCCAGCATCGCGGCATGGGACGCGATCAGGACCGGATGGGACTGTGACAGGTTTGATGTTCCCGTCGCCAGCTTGATGGTCCTGGTGTCGCTGACCAGAGTGGCAAGGAAGAGCATGCTGCTCGTGATCGTTTCCGAGCTGTCGGTCAGGTGTTCCCCGATGAAGGCGTCGTGGAAACCCAGCCTGTCCGCGAGAATCACCGTTTCGCGGTCCTCCTTCAGAGTCTCAGCCCAGTTCCTGTTCATCCCATGAACCGGCATGGTGAAGTATCCAAGTCTCATGATTGTCTCCGAAGAAAAGCCGCTACTTCTGTCTGCGCGTCCCCGCAGACGACAGCTGCGCCATGACAGGCGCAACCGGTGCTTGCCGGCGACGGGCGGACATTGGCACCGCAGGCATGAGGGATGAATATCCCATGTCAGAAAAAGCTCGTTTACTTTGTGTCCGAAATGGACTCGTATATTTCAATGTAAGGCGCCTCCCGATGGGAGGCGCTATCTTGTTTGAAGATTGAAATTATTCTCAGTATTTATAATAATAAATATATTATGAAAAACATGATTTGACCATCACTTTCATGTATACTATAAATACTTGATATATTCTAGGCCGCTATCCAGTTTATGCCTTGACGGATGACCAGGTGCGCTGGCCCAGGAAAGGTGAGCCGGGTGCGTGCAACGTCTGTGGGCCGATCGTCCAGAATCCGTTCGGGTCATCTTTCCGTTGAGCCTGAAAGGCTTTCCAGAGGTCCGCGCGAGTTTCCGGGGAGGTGAACTCGTAGAGGATGGAGTGCTTGCCCCATCCGGCGACGCACATGAGCTTGCGCGTCCTCACGCAGCCGGGGCTTTCCTGCATTTCGGGGAGCCGCCTCTGCGCGTACCACCGGCCTGCATCGAAATCTTCCTGCGTGGTGCGCATGTAGAAGTTCCCGAGGCGGATAGCAGGCGCGGGCACGTCGGGTAGGGTCTTCGGTGCCGCTTCCGGGCCGTCCACGGTTTCTTCTTCGAGGAGAATGGCATGGCGCAGATTGATGCGCTTCTTCAGCATGTCCGATGCACCGGGAAAGGGCGCCTCGTTGCCGTCGAGGACAAGCGGGTTGAGAAACACGTGGGGTGAGTCTGCGCCGATCAGGACGAGATATTCGCTTGCCGAGCCGATGCCTTCCTTACCGGCGTCGACGACTGTCTCCCCGAATACGCCCGTCTCGATTCCGGCGCCCGACTTGGATGCATATCGTGCGACCCAGTTGTAGCGGGAGTTAGCAGCGAGGGCCGGCAGATACTCTTTCTGTTCCCATTCGATGAAGGCGTCGCGATCCGCGTCCGCCACGTCGTACCATGTCGCCCAGATGCCTCGGCTCATTCTTTCCCTGTCCTTGTCATAGCTGTAGCGCGGATCGCGCGACTGAAGGCTGCCGGTGAAACCGGCAGCCTGAGAACGTAGTCCCGCGGGGCGGGCTATTGGACCGAAATGTTGGCTTCCTTGATGACGCGCTCCCACTTTTCCGCTTCGCGACGGACCAGATTCTCGAGATCCTCCGGTGTTGATCCGACGGCTTGCACGCCACGGTCGGCAAGGAACGCCACCGTTTCGGGGGTCTTGATGATCTCGCGCAGCGCGCTTCCGAGCTTGTCGATGATCGGCTTCGGCGTTTTTCCGTTCATATAGATGCCGTGCCAGATGACCAGTTCGACGTTGGGGAGGGTTTCCTTCAAGGCCGGCAGTTCCGGCATGCCGCTCCAGCGTTCCGGTGTACTGACGGCAAGCGGCACAAGCGCACCCGACTTGACGTGCGGGAGCACCGACGGCGCGCCGTCGAGAGCGATGTCTATATGACCACCGAGCAGGGCGTTCATGGTGTCGCCGCTGCTCTTGAAAGGAACGTGGGTCATGTCGAGACCGGCTTCCGACATCAGCAGTTCCATCGCCAGATGGTTGGTCGCGCCGACGCCAGATGAGCCGTAGCTGAACTTGTCCGGGTTGTCCTTGATCTCCTTCAGGACGCCAGCCAGATCCCTGGACTGGAACTTGTCGGGATTGATCACCAGCAGATTCACCTGCTGGTTGGTCTGCGTCACCGCTGCGAGATCGTCCATTGTATAGGGCATGTCGCTACGCAGAAGCGGCGCGATGGCGACGGCGGCATTCGTGGTGATCACCATCGTGTAGCCGTCGGGGGCGGACTGGGCCGCCGTGTTGGTGCCTGCCACGCTGCCGGCGCCCGGCACGTTTTCGATCACGAAAGGTTGGCCCAGCTTCTGTGACAGCTTGTCGCCGAGATATCTCGCGATTCCATCCGATGTGCCGCCGGCGCTTGCCGAAACAACGAATTTCACCGGCTGTCTGGGCCAATCCACGTCGCTCTGCGCGGAGGCGGTGATGGCGCTCATCGCCCAGAAACCCGCCAACGCCATTCCTGCCATTAATTTCCGCATTGCATTCCTCCCTGCAGTTTCCGGCGCATCGAGCCACGAGGTTGTCGAAGCGTCGTTCGATATGCGCGCGATGTTGAGCCCACCGTGGTCGGCCACGTCGGCATGGCAACTTAGAAGGGCGCAAACCCGGATGTTAGCCGGCAGGGAGGAAATTTATCTTTTCCGTTTGCGCCAAAATTTCGTGGTGCAAAGGCCGTTTCGAGCAAAATCGTCCAATCAGGAAAAGCACCATTTCCCAATGAACGCTATCTTTGCGGCTCTCATAGGATAAATGGTGCCCATTTTTACGGCGGGAGGGGCGTTCCACCTATCGTTGGGGCACAACCGAAGCTTATCTCGGTAGAAACGGGAGGAAGATGCATTGAATAGCTTGTTGACTAGGAGACACTTGATAGCTGGACTTTTGTTCGGGCTACTTGGCGGAGGCGTTTGCCTTATGTCTCTGAATTACAAGATGGGAACGCTCCGGGATATGGGGCCGGGCTTCCTGCCGTTCTGGCTCGGCCTCCTTCTGGCGGGCCTTGGCCTCGTAGCTGCTATCCAGGCGTCTTTCGCGGCGGCCGACGAAACGCGGCTACGCGTTGAGCCGACGCAACTGCTCTTCGTGATCGGTTCGACTCTCTGCTTCGCCCTGTTGCTTCGCCCTCTGGGTATGGTTCTGGCGGTTGTGATCATGACGCTGATTTCCAGCTTAGCCAGCCGGGAATTCACTTTTCTGGAAAGGATTGTCACGGCTGTGGCGCTTGCCGCACTTGCCTGGCTGATCTTCTACTATGCGCTTGGGCTGCCGCTTCCGCTCTGGCCGCAAGCCATGAATTGGGGGCGCTGAGATGGAGCTTCTTTCGCATCTGGCCCTCGGGTTCAGCGTAGCGTTCACGCTGCAGAACCTCTTCTATGCTTTCATGGGGTGCCTGCTTGGAACGCTGATCGGCATTTTGCCGGGCCTGGGGCCGCTGGCTACCATCGCGATCCTGCTGCCATTTACCTATGGCCTCGATCCGACGTCTGCCCTCATAATGCTGGCGGGCATCTACTACGGGTCGCAATATGGCGGATCGACCACCGCGATCCTGCTCAACCTGCCCGGCGAGACGTCTTCCGTGGTGACGGTTATCGACGGTCACAAGATGGCGCAGAAGGGCCGCGCCGGGACAGCACTCGCCACCGCTGCCATTGCCTCCTTCGTGGCCGGATGCGTGGGAACGCTGGTACTGGCGGCGTTCGCTATTCCGCTGACACGGGTCGCTCTCTCCTTCGGTCCGGCCGAGTATTTCTCGCTCCTCGTGCTCGGTCTCGTCGGCGCGGTCGTTTTGACGCCAAGCTCGCTTACCTTGTCCCTTTGCATGCTCATCGTCGGCGTGCTCTTCGGTATGATCGGCACGGATGTGAATTCGGGCGTAACCCGCTTCACCTTCGGCATTTCCGAACTCTGGGACGGTATCGACTTCGTCGTGATCGCCGTTGGCGTGTTTGCCGCTGCGGAAATCGTCTCCAATCTCGCGCATAGCGAAGGCGCCAAAAATATCACGTCCAAGGTGTCGAACCTGTGGCCTGCACGCGCGGAGTTTCAACGCATGACGCCCTCGATCCTGCGAGGCACGGCGCTCGGAAGTGTGGTCGGCATCCTGCCCGGAGCGGGCGCGGCGGTGGCTTCCTTCATGGCCTATACGCTTGAGCGCAAGTTCTCGCGACATGCGAACGAAATGGGCGACGGCGCGTTGGAAGGCGTAGCCGGCCCCGAAGCGGCAAACAACGCGGCTGCGCAGACCGCGTTCATTCCGACGCTTACGCTGGGAATCCCCGGAACCGGCAGCATGGCGATGCTGCTCGGGGCGATGATGATCCACAACATCCAGCCCGGCCCGCAGGTGATGACGCAGAATGCCGATCTTTTCTGGGGGCTAATCGTCTCGATGTGGATCGGCAATCTGATGCTGGTGATCCTCAACCTGCCGCTGATCGGTCTTTGGGTGCGGTTGCTCAGCGTCCCCTATCGAATGCTGTTTCCGGCCATCCTGATGTTCTGTTGCGTAGGCGTCTACTCGGTCCAGTCATCGACCTTCGACGTGATCCTCGTCGCGGTGTTCGGCCTTGCCGGCTATGTGTTCCGTAAGCTGGAGTGTGATCCGCTGCCACTGATGCTCGGCTTTGTGCTTGGGCCAATGCTGGAGGAGCATTTCAGGCGTGCGATGATCCTGTCGCGGGGCGATCTTACATTCTTCGTAGAGCGCCCCGTTTCCGCCGTCATGCTCGCTCTGGCGCTAATCATGCTGCTGCTCGTCAGTTCGTCCTATATCCGCAAGCAGCGGCGCGAGAAGCTGACGATGGAGGAATAGCGGCATATTCGGCAAAGCCTTCCATATAAAAGGGCCGCCAATCTGGCGGCCCTTTTTCGTCTTGGGAGGACGTTTTCCGTTGCCGGCTATAGCTGATGCTCCTGCGCGTAACTTCCGAAATTGCCGCGGAAGAAGATGAGGGGGTCGCCGTCATGACGCCGGCAGGAGACGACCTCTCCGATGACGATGTCGTGGTCGCCGCCCGGATGGATGTCCCTCACCACACACTCGAAGCTCGATAGCGCATCGCGCAGCACTGGAAGGCCGCGAAGGCCGATCTCTACGTTCAGTCCGTCGAAACGATCGGACATGCTGGCGCCTTTTCCCACAAAGCGCCCCGCCAAATCCTTCTGCGTGTTGTTTAGCAGACTTATCGCGAACTGCCCTGATGATTTCATGGCGGTTCCGGTGGCGCTGCCCCTGCGCGGGCAGATGAGCAGCAGGCAGGGATCGAGTGAGACGGACGTCAGTGAGTTCATCGTCATGCCGAACCAGACGCCGTTGTCGGCCGCCGTCACGACCGCGACCCCCGTGGCGAACGCACCCATCGCGTTGCGGAAGGTCTGAGGGTCGACGCGCTCGTCGGCGGATGGGTGAACGATCTGGTCCATGCTGCTCCTCTTGCCTGCGCTTGTGCCCGCAAGATAAATCGCTTCCACTCACGTTTTAAATGTCCTAAATATGAAATACATTGTTTCCTTGATGGAAAGGAGGAGACCATGAACAAGTTCATGGCCCTGACGATATTCACGAAAGTGACCGAGAGCGGCGGCTTCACGGCTGCGGCGCGCAAGCTTGGCATGTCCGTTTCCGCCGTAACGAAGGCGATCGCGAGATTGGAGGACGACCTCGGGACGCAGCTGTTCCACCGCACGACGCGTCAACTCAGCACGACCGACTACGGGCAGGAATTCTATGAGCGCAGCATCCAGATACTCGCCGATCTGGAGGACGCCGAGACCCAGCTGCGCAACCGCAACGCCACCGCGCGCGGGCGCGTGCGGGCCGTCGTTCCCATTTCCTTCGGGCGGGTGACGCTGGTCCCCGAACTGCCCAGATTCTTCCAGCTTTACCCCGACATAGACCTGGACCTGTCCTTTAGCGATGGTCCCGTCGATCTGATTGCCGAGGGGTTCGACGTTGCGGTGCGAACCGGGCAGGTCAGCGATTCGCGTCTCACCATCCGGCTGCTCACCCGCGGCCCTCAGCTGGTGGTTGCCTCTCCCGACTATGTGGAAAGACATGGCGAGCCGCGGACGCCCGAGGAATTGCAGGAGCACAATTGTCTCGTAGGCCGGTTTGGACCCGACTGGGAGTTCCGTAGCACGGATGGCCGCAGCAAGACGATCCGGGTAAAGGGCAACGCGATCATCAATAGCGGCGACGCCTTGCGAGAGGCTGCCGTCGCCGGCGTGGGCATCATGCAAGGGACCCTGTGGCTGGTGCGTAAGGATTTGAGCGAAGGCCGGCTGGTGCCGCTGCTGTCCGACTACAATCTCGACGGCGCGCCGATCTCGGTCCTCTATCTTGGAAAAAAGCACCTTCCGAGAAAGGTGAGGATTTTCATAGATTTCCTCGTTTCGCTCGCGAAGAGCGAGGAACTGCCGTCAATTCCAGCTCCTGCACTGGAACCGGCACAGTGAAGGTTGATCGCCAAACAGTCGTCACGCTTCGCCGATGAAGCCTTTGACTGCTGCCGTGAAGCCGGCGGGGTTTTCGATGACGGAAATGTGGCCGGTGTTCGGCAACTCCACATAGCGGGAGTTCGGCGTATTCTCATGATGTGCGCGGACGACGGCTGCTGGAGCACCTCCGTCCTTTTCTCCACCGAGATAAAGAGCCCTGATCCTGTTTTCTCCGAGGCGCCGGGCGTAATCCAGTCCCTTCAAGGCTTCGGCGCTGGCGCAATAGCCTTCCGCCGGCGTGGCAAGTACCATTTCCCGGATCGACTGGACGGCGCGCGGATTCTTCGCGGGGAATTCGGGGGTGAACCAGCGAGCGACCGTAGCGTCTGCGATGGCTTCCATGCCGCCTTGCCTCACGCGCTCCACCCGCTCTTCCCAGTTCTTGCGATAGTCGGACGTGGCTTCGCCGCGCGCGTTGCAGAAGGCCACGCTTTCGAGCCTCTCATGATGGTCCAGCGCAAGCCCCATCCCCACCATGCCCCCCAGAGACAGGCCGATGAAATGCACCTTGTCTATGCCGAGAGCATCCAGGAGAGTGACGGCGTCCGATGCAAGGTCTTGCAGGGTAAAGGGCGCGAGACCGAGCGATGAGCCGCCGTGTCCCCGGCTGTCATAGCGCAATACGCGATAATCCGCCGTCAGTTCGGCGGCGAAGGCGTTCCAGACGCTCAGATCCAGCGCAACGCCGTGGGCCAGCATGACGCAGGGCGCGTGTCGCGGCCCTTCGAGCAGGTAGTTGATGGTGAGCTTGTCGGAAAGGACTGCTTTCATGACGACCGCTTCGCATCGCCGGCATTACGCGTTTCACGGTGCCAGGGAATATCGGCATCGGCCGGGACATTCACCTCGTGCGCGTTGAGGGTAAGCGCGAGAAGCGAATAATAGCCGACAAGGCCGGTAAGGTCGGTCACGCCATGAACGCCGAGGAGGTCACGCGCGCGCTCGTAGGTTTGGTCCGACACCCGACGGGACCCTAACAACTGCTCACAAAAATCGACGATGACGGAGTCTGCCTCGGTCGGCCATTCCGGCTTTGCGCCGGCGCCCAGCGCCTCTATGGCCTCCTTCGGGAGGCCCTGCGTTTCGGCGATGGGAGCATGGGCAAACCATTCATAGTCAGCGCGCCAGTGGCGGGCGACGACCAGAATGGCGAGCTCGCGCAGCCGCTGCGGAACCGCGCATTCGAACCGCACGAACACACCGAGCTGCTCGACGCGTGCCGCGAGTTCCGGGCTATGCAGCAGAGCGAGGAAGGGACCGCGAACGCCGCCGCGAGCGCCGCCGGCAATACTCGAATAGACGGCTTTCTGCGCGGCATCCATGGCCTCGACATCGAGTTCGGGAAGTCGCATGAAAACCTCCATTTTGGAAACATGCGGGCGGAGTCCGACTGATTCACACGCACTGTTCAGGGATTGCGCAGCTTTCCTGCCCGTGCGCTCCAACGCCGCGCAAGGCGTATTCGAGGAAATTCATCTTTTCCAGAAGCCGCTCGCACTCAAAGGAGAATTTCCAAAAACGAGCTTACCGCAGACCGCGACAAGACTGTACCATCACGATCCCTGCAGAAAGCCATCATAAAAATGCCTGTGAAGCCCGTCGGAAATTTTATCGCGGATGCTGGAGGAGCCAGTGTCTGCCGATGCCCCTCCTGCATGCCTTCGTTCGTTATACCGGACTACTCATCCTCGGCCGGGCTGCCAGCGGCGGCGCCGATCCTTTCGGAGCGGGCCGTATCGCGAACGCCGCTTGCCTTGCCGGAGTGGGTGGGCCAACACAACATGGGCGGGGAGGGCAGGCGGCTGCTGATCCGAGGGGCCTGCATTGTTACGATGGATCCCGCCGTGCCTGATCTCGTGAGCGGCGATGTCCTGATCGAGGGCAGCCGGATCGCCGCCATCGCCCCCACTATCGACGCCGATTGCGAATCTGTCGATGCGCGAGGCATGATCCTCTGCCCCGGCTTCATCGATACCCACCGACATTGCTGGCAGAACGTGTTCCGGCGCTTTGCTCCGAACATATTGTGGCTGACCTATCGGGCCACCTCCGATCAGGCGGCCATCGTCTATCGACCGGAGGATGTGCTCATCGGCAATCTGCTGACGTGCCTCGGAGCCATCGACAGCGGCGTGACAACGCTGCTTGACTGGTCGCACATCTCCAACTCGCCCGATCATTCGGACGCGGCCATCGACGGGCTGCGCCGCTCCGGCATCCGGGCCGTATACGGTTACGGCCAGTCGCGCTGCAACCATCCGAACAGCCTCTACCCCGATGACATAAGGCGGCTGCGGCGCGACGTTCTTTCCTCCGATGACGGGTTGGTGACACTTTGCCTTGCCGCCGACATCGATCGCTACCAGCACTGGCGGATCGGGCGGGAGCTTGGGCTGCGCATCACCGCCCACGCCGCACGCCGGCCGGAGTTGATGGCGGAAATCCACCGGCAAGGTCTCATGGCCGACGACACAACGTTCATCCACTGCACCGATCTCGACGACCTTGCTTGGAGGCACATCAGCGACAGCGGGGCGACCCTGTCGCTCGCGGTCACGTCCGTTGCGCAGCTTGGAGTGGCCGGCGGTTTGCCGCCAATCCAGCGTGCCCTCGATCTTGGTATTCGTCCCAGCCTGAGTATCGACGTTGAGGTGTCGCTGCCCGGCGACATGTTCACGCAGATGCGGGCCATGCTTGCCTTGCAGCGTTCCGCAGCGAACGAGCGGCGTATGCGCGGCGACGGAAAGGATGTGCCGTGCCTCAGCGTGCGCGATGTCCTCGGCTTCTCCACAGTGGAAGGTGCACGCGCTTTGGGAATGCTGCACAAGACGGGTACGCTGGCACCCGGCAAGCAGGCGGATCTCATCCTGATCGAGGCCGACGCGATCAATACGTTGCCGCTCAACAATGCCATCGGCACGATCGTCTCCGGCGCCGATGGCCGCAACGTCACTGCCGTCATGATCGCGGGGCGATGGGCCAAGTGGGCTGGCGCACTGGTCGATGTGGATATTTCCCATATACGCCGTCTCGCAGAAGCCTCGCGTGACTGGGTTGTGGAACAGTCCGGGCTGGAATCGTCGCTGTTCGGCGACGGCTATTGAGGGGTGACAATGAGCGACGGACATCTGTGCAGTGGGCCGGCTTGCGCTTGCCATGCCAGCGAGGAGCGCCAGGCATTTCTCGATGGAATGTTTTCGGGCATCGTCGATACCGCCGCGCCGGGACCGAACCTCCGAGAGACGGCGCTGCGGGCCGATTTCGCGCACGAGGCCACGAAGTGCGATGCGTCGCGACGTATCCTGCTGAGGGGCGGCACCATCATCAGTATGGACTCTGCCGTTGGCGATTTCGCGCAAGGCGATCTCCTGATCGAAGGCACGAAGATCGCTGCCGTCGCGGCGAGGATAGAGGCCGATGCGACCGTCATCGACGCGTCCGAGATGATCGTCATTCCCGGCTTCTGCGACCCGCATATCCATGCCTGGCAAGGCAACCTTCCGCGCATCATCCCGAACCATGCGAGCACTGCGGAGGATGAGAAGCGGGGAACCGTCGATCCGGGCACGCGTACGCGCAATTATCGCTGGGTGTTCCATCACACATTCGGGCCAGTGTACCGGCCTGAGGACACCTATATCGGTACGCTCATGACCATGCTGTCGGCCATCAATGGCGGCATAACGACAGTCTGCGACAATGCGCATAATTCACGTACTGCAGCCCATTCGGACGCGTCGATCCAGGCGTTGACGGATTCGGGCATACGGGGAATTCACGCTTTCGGCCGCCCGCGCTTCGGGTCCTGGGACCGCCAGTTCCCCGACGATGCCTATCGCCTGCGCAGCCGGTACTTTTCCTCGGAGGACCAACTGACCTCCTTGCGGCTGTTCATGCTCGGACGCGATCCTGCCGACGAACTGGAGCACATACTGAAGGTTCGCCGCGATCTCGACCTGTGGGTCACGTTCGACAGTGGCATCGGGTTCCATCCATTGGTGGAACTCTATGAGGCTGGCGATCTTGACGGCCGCGAGACGATCAATCATGGCACCTTTATAGCGCGCGAGAAGATGGAAGCCGTCGCGGCGCATGGGGCAACGGTCAATGTCTGCCCCCGCATCGAGACGCAATTCCGCTTCGGCGACGTGCCTTATCAGGCGTGGATCGACGTGGGCCTCAAGCCCGCGATAAGCAATGACGATCCGGCGACCTACGCCATAGACACGTTCCACGAGATGCAGACGCTCTACGCCTTTCAGCGCGCGAAGGCCCATCAGGATGCGCTTCGCGGCGACGGAACTTCGCCGCATTACGCGACTTTGCGCGACATGCTCGAAGCCGCGACGATCCGCGGCGCGAAAAACTGTGCCCTAGATGACAGGGTGGGTTCGCTGACGCCCGGCAAGCAGGCGGATATCGTCATGATAAACACGGACGATATTCATCTTTTCCCCCGTCACAACGCGGTCTGCACCGTAGTGGAAGGCGCCAACGTCAATTCCGTGGATACGGTGTTCATCGCCGGGCGTCTGCGGAAATGGAAAGGAAAGCTCGTCAATGTCGATTTCCGCCGGCTACGCGCGGCCGCGGAAGCCTCGCGCGACTATTTGTTTCGTGAAGCTCAGTGGCCGCTGCCAGCCATAGATCTTACAGATTGATCGGAAAATATTAAATATATTATATATTGTCGAAATATGCGTTATTGAAATTAATATAAATTATGTATAATATAATTTTCCTGGAGAATTTTTTATTTTATCGCAAAGATAGCATCTTCATTCGTGGATGGTGAAACTATATGTCCTTTTGGATAGGTAACAAAGGGGTCGATCTCAGCACGAAATTCTCCCGCTTCGGACGATAGCGAGACAAAGCGGCGGGCACTGCGGAAAACCGTCCGCGCGACACTACCTGATAATTGAAGTCCTGCTCCCTGCGGAGTTTGCGGCGTGGAGCCACGCAGGCGTTTGCCTATCGGTCCCCAGCTGCGTACCCGCGCGATGTTGGTCTTGACCCAAGCTTTGTCGATAAGGACCAGCCGCTGCGGATCGAGACCGGATTGCCAGGATCGCCAACCTTGCCGCCCGCGGATGTCGGCACGAGCCATTGTAAGGGTTCAAAAGCCCCCACCACTTCGGAATTGCTGGGCTTTAGACGCAAGAAAGCCCGCGAATGCGGGCTTCTGACAATCCGCCGGATGGTGGAGCTGAGGACGGTGGCTGATATCCGGCAAGGGCGCAGAACAGCGCGGTTCTTGGCCGGCGGATTTCGAGGCACAGTCGTGGTCACAGACACTGTGCCCTTAAAAGCCGGCATAGTGAACCGGCTTGATTCAATCAACGATAGCAGGGAGGAGCTGCGGAGTCGGGATTTGTGAGAGTGCACGCAGAAGGTCTTTCGCTCGATTCAAGCGATCAGGCTCCGCCTTCTCAGGCTTTCTTCGTGCCGTTTCACCCCAAGGGTCCTCAAAGCCTTCTCTGGCAAGGAAAACCGCTGTAGCGGCCAGCTCCAATTCGACCGCATCCGAATTGGCTGCGGTCGTCGCGAACTGGCGTCGATGATTATCTACAACGGCACCAGCTGGGGGTTGAGCGGTGAAGACAGAATACGAGCCGCCCCAAGATGTTGGATGCTCGACTTCGTCGAGATCGCCGAGGAGATCGCCCAGCCGCGCTGCGCTCGCAAGATCTTCGCTATACGGACCATAATGCTTATAGGCGAAAGTCAGCCCGTCCTCCATTCCCGTGACGGTCAAGAGATATGCGATCTTCTGCAGGCGAGTACGGCCCACCACCCGGCCGCCCGAATCAGCTATAATCGCGGCTACCTTCTTGGTATCGCTTAACGGCATGCCTCAACCTCCCCGTTGATAATGCCATCGATGACGGCGTTCGATTCGCCATCACTCCGGTCGTGATAGACCCGAAAGAGCGTGAAATCCGCAAGATTGGCTACAACTCGCGAGCGCTGTTTAAGGTCCACGAATTTGCCGCCGTCCGTTTTCACGTTAATCCTTTCAGTTGGCCCGATTGAGCCAACAGCGTCCTTGTAGGGGGAGCGCTTCGCTTCATCGAACAAGATTCGATGGTTGCGACTGGCGTCATCGTTAACCCATTCCGTTAATTTCGCGTTTACCTTAGCGCAGCATGTGTCGATCTTGGCGACCCTCTCAGGCTCCCCCTTACCTTCCGGGTCGAAGGCATGAGAGACGCGCGAACGGATATCAACACACTTATATAATTTACGGTCCCTTAGGCGGGTCGCCAGACTGCTGGTAAGGGTGTCCTCTGCCTCGGCCATCAGGGAAAGCGCTCCCCAAATGACTGTGTCATCGAGACATAGCGCGATCTCCAGATTCTCTGGATCACGAGCAAACCGAATGAGAGGATGATTGTTGGGCAATCCGGTCCGCGCCGCGCTACCATCTTTGGCAAGCGTCACCGCACGTACAAGCAATTCGGTGAACAGCTTCTCTGCGCCCCGCGTAGCCTTGTGGAAATAGACTGTCGGATAAAGCTGGAATAGACCAAGGACATACGCTTCAGCCGCATGAATGGCTTTGGGACCAATAACGAAAGTCTCGACAGTTCCAGTTTGTAGATCATCAACACCCGTAGGCAGAGATGCAATCTCCAGGTTTGCCATCAACCATGCAAAATCGATTGCTGCGTGTTGCGTGCCCGTCATGAGTCGGTCGCGCCGCATGTAGTCGAGTCGATCTGCATCAAACTGGCTGGACACAACAGCGTTGTGGACAGTTATCTTTCCTTCCTTCTTAACTATATCGGCGACATCTATGGCGAAGCCGCTACCCATATCGTTAAGTATTTCGGCAACCTCTCCCTGCCGGATCAGAAGATCACTAACGTGTTCATGGTCCGCAAGCTTCAGGCCGAGCCGCTTCCCCACGGTCTCAAAAGCATGGCTAAATGGGCCGTGGCCGAGATCATGAACGAGAGCTGCAGCCAACGCACGATGCTCACGCGACTCCATGCGCTCGCCGAAATTGCGAACGGCCACCATCAGTTGTCGGGCGGTGTGAAAGACGCCTACGCTATGCGCTAGCCGCGAGTGGCATGCGCCGGGATATACAAGATCTGAGAATCCCAACTGCTTTACGCGCCGCAGCCTTTGAAACGGGCGTGTCTGAATAACACGCCACAGTGTACGCTCGAGTTCATTGCTAACATTGAACTCGATCAAATCGTGAAGAGGATCGCGTATCCGCTGCAGCGCCATTGGCCATGCAATACATGATTCGAGGCATTTGAAACGCTTGATCATGGACAGCACACGCAAATTATTGCGCAGCCAACTCCGCAATCCCATTGCCGATTGAGCAGCGCGAAGTTTCTCAACGCCGCAACCACAGTTTGCAACTGCCCACTTAGAATCTGCGGTTGGCAACCTTGGCAATCTCATCATAATGAGAACAAACATAGAACATATGCGTTGCCAAGGCGAGCCCGATTGCACACCCAAGCGATCACAATTGTCCGCAGGCGGCTGACCCGAAAGTCGGATAGGCGTCATTAACTCCAATGTCGAATAGGGGAAAGGCGGGCACTTCCTACTGGATAGCCATTTAGAATCAAGCAGTTGTCGGTCATCGAGAAATGCAAGGAAATTCCACTGATGACCAATCCCGGCAACACCTATCGCAAGGTCCGCGCCCTCGTCGCCAAGACCGTCGCCAACGGATGCACGGTTGGCGAGGCCGTTAACGCGGCGAACCTCGCCTCCACGATCATCACGAAGCAGAAACTCGACCCTACCCGCATCGTTTGGCCGACCCCGCCGACCGGATACGGTTGGGCCGGCGAACCCGGTCAGGGAGGGAAGGTAGTCGAATGGCTGGTCGAGAAACAGGCAAAGATCAAGCCGAACAAATCGGTCGAGCCGAAGCAGCCGCGCATCACCAACGGCGAGCGCCTCGCCGCGCTGGCGGCGCGTCCAGCCGGCTTCACAATCGAAGACATCACCACGATGCTGGGCATCCTGCCGCACACGGCCCGTGCGCTGATCAGCGTCGAGTTGCGGAAGCGGCGCGGGCTGAAGGTGGAAATCGACCGGGAGACGAAGCGCTATCGCACCGTCGCCTGACACCCCTGCCATCACCGTATATGGGGCCGGCCGAACGCGCCGGCCTCGTAGGCCTTCCGACCGAACGACTGCACGGCCACCAGCGCTGGACACGTGGTCCATATCGCACAGTGCGGGGCTTAGCGCCTTGAAGATCGATAACACACACACAGGGCCGTGGTGGCCCTGAAGTAGCGCCGTTTCGAACAGGTCGGGCTGCTCTCAGAGGGCGACCAGCTCGGCAAGTTTGGCCGCGACGTCTGCCATCGGCTCTTCCGCAGTGCTCAATCCGCTTCGCGAGGCCAGCAAGGGACTGACTTCGCGGAGAGCTGCATACGTCGTGTTGTGAACAATGGGAACGAGCCGCTCGCCCGCGAGAAGTGCTGAAAGCTCCTTGTCGGCGATGCCTTCTGCTGGGAGACGACGCAGCAGCGCAGGGGTCACCAGCACGATCCCGATCTTCGAGTTTACCAAGCCCTTATCTATTGCGCGGAGCAACGGGGTGCCGAGGGTGACGTCCTTCTCGCTGAACCAGACCTTGACGCCGCGTGCTTCGAGCAGATCGTGCAACTCTTTGGCGGCTCCTTGCCGGTCATCCCATGCATGGCAGAGAAAGACGTCCCGAAGATCAAGGGATGCCTGCTTCTCGACGCTCTCGCGGATCGGCGTAAGCGCCCGGACTTGGACTGGCGTGTACACAACGGACGAACCAGCCCGAGACCATCTGGGCCTTGTGCCGCCGCTGGCCCCGCCGCCACTACTCTGGCGGACGCTGTTGCTCCCGGACGAGGAATAGGATGGGGACGAATATGATCCGTAGCTGCTATAGCTGCTGTATCCGCCGTAGCGCCCATAACGGCCACGGCACGCAGGGCAGGCCGCAGCCGCGCTTGATGAACGGTGACCTTCTACTGGTGCTGTGCATCTAGCCATGTTCTCAAGATACCATCGCCGCTCTCAAGTGCTAGAGAAACGAAACATCTTCACCTTTGCCGATATCGATTTTCCACCACTATTGTTCGTTCTGAGTATAGGGGCGTGTCCAAGTATATGCGACCTCGGTTCCAACACGTGCGAGCGTGCTGCCGCCGGGGCTGCAAGTGGCATTAATGAGACACTTGCCGGAATCGCCGGGCGGGGTGATGAGGTCGGATTGGATAAATAATCGTTGTAGCTGGGGACGATCCGCGCCCAGCCGCCCCGCATAGGGTCTGAACCGGGCGGAGGACCCTACCATCATCGTTATCCGGGCAGGCGCCCAGCCTTGCGGAGTTGCTGTCGCAGCACGGCAAGCGCAGCATTCGCCGCCGCGTCCATGTCATCGTAACGGCGCTTAGCCCATGTTGGGTCAGTGTCACCAGCCAGTTGATACAGACCGCTCCACTTGCCATCACGACGAAGGAATACCTGGACGCGGTCGTTTTGTGAGGTGGTAAACCGCTGCCCTTTAGGAGTCCTCCACCAATCTGGCCGTTCCAGTTCCGAGGCGAGGCGCTCGGCTTGCGCCTGTGCCAGCAGCACCTTCAGGCGGTCCTTGGCCGTGCTGATAGCGGCCTCGACGTCAGCCAAGAAGTCGGAATGCTCGATGTGCTCTAAGACGTAGTCGTGGTCCTTGGCATCCTTCTCCGCTTCGCGGACACGACGGGCAACCACCTTGCGCAACCGCTCCAGTGCCGGAATCACAAGCAACGACATATCATCGTGGCTCTCCGTTCCGGTATCGATCCGAGCGAGTTGGGTCCGAGCTTTGACCAGTGCCTTCTCGCGCCGTGCAACCCGTTCCGCTGCTCGCTTGCGGTCATCGTCGCGTGCCCTAGCGGCGGCAAGATTACCTTCCATATGTCCAGCGCAGATGCAGCCGGCCTCAAGTTCAAGACCAGCGGGGTGTCGCATGACGTGAACGAAGCGGATGTGGATCGCCTCGCACATCTCACAGATCTTGTGTCGATCCTTGCCCGGTCCCAAGTCACGAACGTATGCACAGGACCAGCCGCTCTTCGGAACGTCAGGGTCTGACCACTTACCGCAGCCACGGGCTACTAGTTCCTGTTCAGGCTCGATCATCTTTTGCCCCCTGCAAAACTATATCATAGAGGGTCAGGCTGAGGCGATTTCTTCCTCTGGCAACTATCGCCCAATCCTGTCGCATCCCATTCGCGGTCCCGTCGCGCCCCGTTCTTAAGGAACGGGGGCGACGCGAAACGGGACTGGTCCACTCGATCAGAACGCGACGGGACTGGGCAAGCATCGGTAATGACGGAGTGATCCGCGCTGCGGTCGCGATGCAGTCCCGTCGCCAGTCGCGATATGGGGAAACGCGACTGGACCGCCCTATGTCCGAAGCTAATCGGCCTGTTCGAGCAGCATCGTTGCCCTCTCAGCCCCAGCGTCCGTCAGCACCGGCCGATCACCAGCGCGCAGAAACTTGGCCGCGATCAGCCGGTCGCGGACCTTGTAGACGTTGGCCTTGGACAAGCCCTTCACCTCCTCGTCCACGAGATCGGAGTACTGATCCGGCTTCCGCTCATGGATGCGCATCAGCATGATGTCCTCGGCCGAGAACCTGGGCGGACCCTGATCCTGATAGCTCCGGTCGGCTGGAGCGTCGGCCGGCCTCATCACCACCGAGTCCCGCCCGCCGTCCAGCGCAACGCTGACAGGCTGGAAGTACAGGGCCTCCCCATCCGGCCCGGCGCGCTGCGCCTCGACCAGCAAGGAGACCGAACCGGCCTTGCGGGTGATGCGCAGGCTGGTGTCGACCGCCCCGATTAGCACGGTCGAGCCACGGGCGCGACCCTGCTCGACGCCGGTATGATGGACGACGATCACGGCCGTGCGCAGTTCACGCCGGACCCTGTCGCAGCCGGCGACGACGCGGGTCATATCCTGCGTGTCGCTCTCGTGGCCCTCCATGTTGCGGTTGAGGGTATCGAAGAAGGTGACGTCGCAGGGCGTGGGGTCGGCCTTGATGTATTCCGCAACCGAGGCGGGCTGGTCGAGCCGAACGCCCGAAATCACGAGGCTGAACCAACCGGCGAGATCGGCCGGCGCAACACCGTTCTCCTTGCACCATGCGAGGACCCGGTCACGGGCTTCGGCCGGATGCCCCTCGGCCGCGACATAGGTGACACGCCCACGGACAACAGCATGCCCGTGAAAGGATCGGCCCGTGGCGATGCAGAGCGCGAGGTCGAGCGAGATGAAGGTCTTGAAGCTCTTCGGCGCGCCGTAAATCATGGCGAGGCTGCGCTCCAGAATAAGCCCTTCGGCCACCCACACCGGGTCGGGCATATGGAGCAGTTCCTCGATGCTGTATCGCTTGAACGGATTCGGCCGCTTCTGGTCCGCCTTCACATCGTCAAGCCATTCCCGGTCGACCGGCGTCTCGTTCAGCAGCTTCATGTCGGACTGCCGCTCGCCGGCCACCAGCGCCATCGCGTTGCGGACCTGCCGTTCGGCGTAGGCAAGCTGATCCTCCAGCGTCGAATGCTTTTCGGGATCAATCACGGAGGCGGAGATGCCAAGGTCGGGATCAAGGAGAAGCCAGAGAATCTGCTCGGGCACGACGCCGTACCGGACCAGATTGCAGACGCCATCGAACATCCAGCCCGACCGCGAATTGTCGCCGGCTTTGGTCTCCCCCGAAACCTCGCCCGCACGGATCAGGGTGACCAGACGGTCAGGCAGGCCGTGCTCGGCGATCAGGGTGTCGAGATCGACCTCCTCTGGTGCGCCGAAGGTGATGTCAATCTTCGCCTTGGCCGGCGCGGCGATGTGGCTGAAAGCCTCGCGACCGTGGAGTAAGCCAGTGCTCTGAAGCATCCGGGTCGGCGCAACCGTCCGGCCGCGCGCCCGCTTCTTCGCGTTCGGAAAGTTGATGGTGCCCGGCAAGCGGAGGAGATGGGCGACATCGGCGCACTGCGGCTCGCCACCGGGAAACTGTCCGGCCAGCCAGCGGTTCGCGCCTTCCGCCCATACGATGTTCTCCGCCGTTGCGGGCAAGGGCTCCGCCAGCCGCCACAATCCCTGCAGCCCGCCGCCGGAATCGACCAGCAGCGTGGGCGTGTCCTGCAATTCCATATCGCCCTCCACGGCGCGCTTGCGCTGCGCGATGCTACTCTTGGCGAGCGGATGATCGTCGGGAAGCTTGTCCAGATCGAAGTCGCCGTGCAGGAATTCGATCATGTCGAGGTCCGCCTTGCGCGCCCGGCCTCCGTCCCCGCTGGGATTGGATGCGGGGTTGGCGCTGAAATGCAGGTTGGCGTGATCGACATGGCATGCCATCCACGCCCGTGCCATCTCGGGATCGGCGAAGGTCGCGGAACGGATAGGGCCGTCAGGCACGATGGCCGTGAGATTCCACGGGCCATTCAGCCGCAGCGTCTGAAGGAATTCGATAGTCTGATCGAGGTCAGGCTTGATGTCTGGCTTGTCCAACATGGTAGGTTCTTCTCCGGGGATGGTGACCGACGTGCCCGGAGAAGCCGCGCCGGCCACCACCACCATCGAGGACGTGGGCGACCATCCCCGATCTGCGAATCCGTCCGCGCATCGCCCTACGCTCCGGCGGGTCACTCTTTGGCCAAGGTGAGCCTGCGAGCCTTGCAGAACGCGGCAACCGAGGGCCAACGCCGCACGCCGTGGAAGTCTTCCACGTGTCCGTCCGGAAACACGACGGCGACACAGGGCGTGTCGCCTGTGAACAGCGTCACGGGCTCCGCCGAGCCGTCGATGATCCAAGCTACGATGTCGTTCCGGTAAAGCGCCCGCCCCTTCTGATAGAGAGCTACGTGACCCGGCCCCGCCGGTACGGAGGGAAGAGGAGAAGGGGTGTCATCAAACATTGTGTCCCTCCCGCTTTGCTCCGGCGAGCACCGCATTGAGCGCCTGAGCCGCCGCCGCGTGCCGGTCGCCGTTGCACTCGGGCAACAGCCGGTGAAATGACGAGGTTACGCTGCGCGTGATATCCTTGCCGGTGTCGAGGTCCATCAGCCGCGAGCCACGAAGGAGCGCAGCCTCGACGGCCGCGAGGTCAGAAATCTGGTCCATCGGTCAGCCCCTCCGCCGAGCGATGGAGACGTGTATCGCGGTGCGCTTCGCCCGCTTGGGCTGGGGGTGCTTGGCCCGATAGTCACGCCAGAACCTGTCGGTGAGCTTGGCCAGCGGATCGAGCCGTACACGCTTCGCGTGCGCGCGCATCGAGGCCGTGATGGGCTTCCCGGCATCGAGAATCTCCAGCATCCGATCGACTGTCTTTGAAGTGGTCTGGCCTTCGAGGACGTCATCGAACAGGTCCATCATCTCTGTCACCTCGGCTTCGGTGTTTCCGCGAGCGGGTGACGCGTTGGCCGTAATTGCGATCAGCATGTTCTTTCTCCATGTCTGCTCCCGTCACGAGGAGCGGGTTGTTGGGAATCTGATAGGTGCTGCCCGGCCGGCCGGGAGGGCCAGCAGCCGACCAGCCGGCCGGGCATTCGATGGAGCCGGTCAGCCGGGCGCAACATGCAGCCAGCCGGCTCCGATCCGCGCTGCGGGCCGAAGGTGGTCCCGCGCGCAGGATGGACGATCAGAGGATTCCGAGAATCGCGCGCGGATCGGTGTCTCCCCTGAAGAAGCAGTTCTCTCCTGCATCGAGCGCGCGCCAGATGAACTCAGCTTCGATCCGCTCGTATTCGAGAGCCTTGGCGTCGAGTTCCTTCAGCAGCCTCGCCTTCTCGACCGGATCGATGGGGTTCGCCTCGGCGAAGGCTTCTTCGATGTCGCGTTCCAATGCCTCGATGATCCGGTCCTTCGCCAGCCAGCAGATCAGGGCCGCAGCATCGGTGACATGGGGGATGGAGTAATCATCACCCCGGAGCTTCGCGCTGACGGGGGTCGAGGGCCAGTTGATGCCGACCGTGGTCTGCGGGGCAACGATGAGGCGAGGGTCAGTCGGGCGCGCATCGGGCAGCGCGCCGAAGACGCTGGGCTCACCTCGCAGGGCCAGTTCGGTTACAATCGCGCGCACCTTTGCCTTTGCGGCTTCCCCCGAGTCAGTCGGGCGCGCATCAGTTGCGGCGCGGAGACGGATGGTCTCGATGCGCTTCGCGCTCGTCTCGACAGCGCCGGGGTACCAGATGCCGCCGGCCGGCTTTACGATCTTGGGCCGGTAGATCTGCACGGCAGGTTCCACCTTCGCGCGCGCCCGCCCACCACCCAGCGGCCCCGCATCGCCCTTGGGCTCAGGACCGCGCCGGAGGGCGGCGAGCAGACGGTCGACGGTCGTCAGGATGTCGGTAGCCGCTACCGCCCGCGCGCCGAGGCGCGAGCGATCCGTGGTCGCGCTTTCGTGTGCCTTCCTCGCGTGGAGCCTCGCGGCGTCAGTTTCATCGAAGAGCCGCTTATCGATCTTTGCGCCATCGCGCTCCTGCGCGCGCAAGATTTCGATCCGCGTCGTCGCAGCGTCGATGTCCTCATCGGCCGCTGCAACGACCGCGTCTGCGCCGACGACGAGGTTGCGAAGCCGATCACGATGGATCACGATATCCTGACGGCGCTTCCTGATCGGGTCGGGGTAGTCGAGATACTCGTCCGAAAAGATGATGCTGCTGGAGGTCATGGTTGAGGTTCCTTCCGTTGCTCAGGCGCGCTCGGCCTGCTTGTTGATCCATGCCTCGACTTCATCCGAGCGCCACGCCACGCATCGAGTTCCCGACAGCCTGACCGGCTTCGGGAATTCCCCACGCTGAACGAGGGCGTAGATGGTGGAGCGGGAAAGGCCGACGCGTGTGATGGTGGCCTGCAGCCGGATCAATGAAACGTCGGTGGTCATGTCACGCTCCCAGTTCGAGGGTGCGCACATGATGCCGAGCTAAGGGACGATGGACGACGAAACCGGACAGGCTTTCTCAGCGACCTGCCACCTCATCGCCATAAGCCGCTGCGGCCCGGCGTCGATCCCGCATGATGCGGATCAGGTCGAGGGGGTCGAGGCCCGTTCGCTCAAGCTCGGCGTCAAACTGTTCCGCTTCCTCGCGGCGGCGAGCCGCCGCGATCTGACGGCCTCGCTGTTCCGCTCCCGCGATGGTCTCCTGCCAGCGGACGTTGGCGTTCCACTCATCGTCGCCAGACCAATCGTCCACGGCCGCGCGGGAGACACCGACTTCCTCGTGCTTGGCGAGCGCCCGGTTCGACAGGGTGATGCCAGCCGCGCGTGCCCGGCCCTTGATGCGCGCGGCGGCGCGGCGAGCATCTGGCTTGGCGATGCCGTGGTTCCGAGCCTTCACGGTCTCGACCGTCAGCCGTCCATCGGGATATCCTAGTCCGAGGGAGCAGACGCAGGCGAGCCAAACCGCTAGAGGGATCGGCTTCCGCCTATCGGTGAACCACTGCAGGGCCGCGTGAAGTTCCAGCAGGGCTTCCGGTGCCCAACTGCCACAGCCGTTCCGATTCATAAGGTCGGTCACCTCGGCGGCGACTTCATCGTCACGGACACCATCAGGCTGGACGGGTGTCGGCTGGGATCGGCGGCGGAGAGTGGTGCGCTCCGACCGTCCTATCTCAGAGGCGATCAGCTTCGTATTCGGTCGGAACTGACTGCGCCGCCGCACCATGGCGGCTTCCCGACGCCGCTCCACCTCCAGCCCGATACCCCACGCCGTTACCAGCGCATCGACCAGGAACCCCTCCAGCGGCAAGGTCGGCCAGCCGTCGAGGTGACTGCGCGGCACAGCGTACCAGTCGACCAGCCGCATCGCTGTCAGCCGCGAGGCGAATGTGGCGTCCCTAACCGATGCAGCAACAATTTCCTTCGCGCCGGGCATTGCCCAGTCGGTAAGGATGGAGTCGCTGATGAAGCAGCCGGGGAAAGCGAACTGGTCGGTCATAGCCGCCGACACACGCTTAGATCAGGCCGACAGTCCAGTGATTTGACTGCGCGCTCTGCATACGATTTCCTGAAGAGCTACCTCGCGCTGTAGGTTCCGAACGGCGCGGTTGTAATGCTCGGGGTCCATCTCGATCCCGATGTATCGACGCTGCAACCGCAGTGCGGCAATCCCCACCGGCGAACCGCCCATGAACGGGTCAAGCACCAAATCGCCAACGTCCGTGTAGTTCATCAGCGCCCGCTCCATCGTGAGCGGCGGCTTGGGCGTGGGATGGCCGTCTTCGCGGTCCCGTTCCATCGGGATGTGCATTTCCCATTCGGGATGGTCTTGGGTGTAGTCGAGGAACACGACCGTATCCTCTACGCTCATCGTGTTGAACTGCCCGTAGTCGACCCACCTACGAGGGCGAGGAGTACCCTTGTATCCGACCAACAAGTGTTCACCGAAGCGTCGGCCGGCGCGGCGATCCCCGAGCGTCAGCCGGCCCTTGTCCAAGTCGACACAGGTGACCCGGAACCCGGCGTCTTCCATCGTGCGCTGCCAGACGTCATGGACCTTCGCGCCCGTGAAGCACAGCATCGCGCTATCCGGCTTCAGGCACGCCTCCATCAAAGGGATGCACCAGAGCGGGGCCTGCTCATCATTGGCGATCTTCTTGCCACGCGCGTTTCGATAGCCGATGCCATATGGTGGGTCGGTCAGCACGAGGTCTGCGGTTTGTGTCGACCCGATATCCTGAAGGTACGCCACCACGGTACGGCAATCACCGTGATAGAGGTCGATCCCCGGAGCCGGGCTGTAGCACCGGATACCCGGTGTCAGGGTGCGGGGGTAGCCGGCCACGATAACTCGTTCCCAAGCTGGGCGAAGAACTCGTCACGCTGAGGCTGGGATGCCTTCTTATATGCGCGGATGATAGGATTCTTGATTGGCGGCGGCGGGCCGTCATTCCTGATCGCCGCGAGAAAGCTGTCGGCGGCATCTCCCCCATCGCCCACCATCTTGAGCATGCCTCGGACGTATGGGGCCTGATGCTCGCGGTTCATTTCTCGAAGGCTGGAGAGGAACTCGGGGAGGTCGAGCGGCGTGTTCGCCAGCAGTGCAAGTGCCTCCGGGTCGATGTGCTTGTTGGGCTCCAGTTCCCGATAGACGGTTCGCTTGCTTTTGCCAGTGGCAGCTGCCGTATCTTCGGCGAACGTCGGTGCCATTTTGGCACTGACGTCGTTTCCCACCCTCGCGTTCATACCAAGGGCTTGGCTTCGACCCTTCTTGGTATCGGGGTAGAGGGCCTCATAGATCTCTTTCCGCTTGGCCAGAGCAAGCGCAAGCGCGCCCGGCCCAAGGCGTGAGCGAATAAGGTTCTCATCGATTGAGGCAAGTTCGGCGTGCATGTCGTCGTCATCGACCACATGGCAAGGAACCGTTTTCCAGCCAAGCTGCCTGCAGGCGGCAACGCGATGCCCGCCACCGATGATCTCGTATGCGCAGTCGGTGACCTTCCTGACGCGCACGGGGTGGATGAGGCCACGGCCCTTCTGCTGGTCGCCCAGCGCGACGATGCTTTTCTTCAATTCCTCAACGTGCGCCGGCAAAGGCTGCCGCGCGTGAGGTCGAAGATATAGATCGGTGACTGGCAGAAGCATAACCTCCACGAGCACTATCTCCAGTGGTACATCCAAGGATTGTATTTGTTGGAGGTCATGAAAGCATTAACGGCTGTTCTTGGCTTGCAAGACCGCCCGAAATCCCCCGAATGCCCACAACGCCCCACAGCCGGCCAACGTGCGCTATCGCTGCGATATCGGGCCACCATGCCACCTGACCCCGGCAAGGCCGATGGTGAGCCACGTGTGGCGGTCAATCTTCCGCACTGTCCGCCTCAGCATGGCCGTCCAGCGACGTGCCCGATAGATAGTCGGCCCAGTCCGCCATCAGCTTCACGCGCCGCTGGAACAGGTCGCTCTGGAGGTATGCCACAGTTACGGAGTCGCCGAGCTTGTGCGCCAGCGCAGCCTCCGCCGCATCGGCGTCGTCCTTCGAGCGGTGCTCGGCGACCCATGTGCGGAATGTCGCCCGCAGGCCGTGCGTGTCCCACAGATTGTCCTTCGGCCCGACACCCCGGAGGGCTTTCCGCACGGCGGTGTCAGACACCCACCGACCACGGGCCTGCCCCTCGAACACCAAGTCGGTCGGCTTCGATTTCTCCCGGCGTAGCGATTTCACCAGCGCCACGGCCTCTGGCGACAGGGGGACGCGATGTGGCACTCGCGCCTTCATCCGTTCCTTCGGAATGAGCAGCGTGGGCACCTCGGCGTCGAGGTCGAACTCCTGCCACGTCGCCTTCGCGGCCTCGCTGAAGCGCAGAACGGTCAGAATGACGAACTGCGCGACCTTGGCGCTTATCTTGTCCTTCGACGCGAGCGCGGCATAGACAGCGGGCGCGTCCGCCACGGGCACCGGGACGTGGTGGCGCACACGCTGGACCTTGCTGGGCTTCGGCAGACGGTGGCTCAGGCTGCTCTTCCAGCGGGCCGGATTATCGCCGCTGCGGAATCCGGCGCTGGTCGCCCAGTCGAGGATGCGTTCGAGCCGTTCGCGGAGCCGGGTCGCCGTCTCGGTCTTCGTGGTCCAGATGGGTTCCAGAATCTTCACAAGATGGTTGGCGTCGACCTGATCGACAGGCAGGTGCCCGATGACAGGGTTCGCGTACTGCTTCACGGTCTGCCGCCACTGGTAGGCATGCTGGGCGTTCGACCACTGCGGCGCGAGCGCCTCGATGCATGCCTCGGCGCACTGGGCGAAGGTCATGGAGGAGACGCGGCGCTCGGCGTCCCGCTCGGCTCGCGGGTCGCGACCGTCGAGCAGAATCTTGCGCGCGCCGATGGCCCGGTTCCTCGCCTCGGTCAGAGTGAGGAGGTCGGTCGGGCCGAAGGACATCCACAGAGGCTTCTTCCTGAAGCGGTAGCGGAAAAGCCACGAGCGGCTGCCGCCGCGAATCTGCAAGTAGAGCGAATGGCTTACGCGGTGCGTGCCCTCCTTCTTGAGGGCTGAAACTTGGGCGACTGTCAGGTCCTTGGGCATGGTCACTTCCCTTGCGGCAAGGCGTACCTTGACCTCGCGGGACAAGTCCAGTGGAGACACTCTCACAGACACTTATGGGGTGGACGAGGTGGGACGGTGAGGGACCGACACGGACTCCAGTCAGGGTCGATAAGACCGCCAACCCCCCGGAATTGCTGGGCTTTAGACGCAAGAAAGCCCGCTAACGCGGGCTTCTAGACAACCGCCGGATGGTGGAGCTGAGGGGGATCGAACCCCTGACCTCATCATTGCGAACGATGCGCTCTCCCAGCTGAGCTACAGCCCCGTTCCGCGGATGGCGCGCATTTACGAGCCGCGGACGGTTGATGTCAAGCGCGCTGTGCAGCGGTGGCAGAAGGCCGGATTCATGGCTCTGCGGCGGGCTTGTCAACCTTCGACAATTGCGTGCGCTCGAAGGCCAGCACGACGAAGAGCGCCAGCACGAAAGGGATGATGAGATAGAGCAGGCGGAATACGAGCAGGGCCGCCAACACATCCGCATCGTCCATTTCCGGCAGGCCGGTGAGAAAGGTGATCTCGAGGACTCCGATGCCTCCCGGCGCGTGCGAGATGAGAGCGGCGGAGAAGGAGATCAGGAAAATACCAAGTATGACGAGAAAGCCGGGATTGCCCGCTTCCGGCAACGCGAAATAGATGATTCCGGCTGCACCGATCAGCTCCAGCGGGGCGATCAGCAATTGACGCGCAACGATGGGCGGACGCGGATACTCGATCGTGAACGAGCCGATGCGCAGCGGACGCAAATGGAGAATGCTGCCGAGCACGTAGAGTGCGACGAGGCCGAGTAGGACGATGCCCGTCATGGACGAGGCCATCAAGGGAAGGTCTTCGGCAAAGCGTTCGGTCAACTCCGGTTCGAGCACCAGAACGATGCCGCCCAGCAGGATCGTGCCCAGGACGAATGTGACGGAACAGAAAGCGACGAGGATCCCGACCTCGCTGCCGCTCAGCCCTTTCGATGAATAGGCGCGGTAACGCACCACCGAACCGGAAAAGACCGATGCTCCGATGTTGTGCGACAGGGCATAGGTCGTGAACGAACAGATGGTGATGAACAGCCAGCCGACATGTTTCTTCAGATGGACGAGGGCCAGATGGTCGTAGGCGGCCAGTGCGCCATAGGCCAGCAGAGTAGCCGCAACCGCCAGAATCCAGTCTCTCATCCGGATCGCCAGCAGGCTGTGCTGCAATTCCCTTAGCGAAAGGCCACGCAATTCATGAAAGAGCAGCCATATCGAGAACGCCACCGCGCCGAGGCCGATGACGGTCCAGATATATTTCCTAAGCGACATGGCGGCTTCTCCCGGGGCGCGGAGCGAGCGTCTCTCCCCGCAGGCTGCCTGCGGGACGGAGTCATGCCGCCGGCAAAGATAACCGATGCCACGGCTGGCGTTGCTTTCCAACCTTCTTCGAGACGTTTACGAGACTTTGAAAGATAACGCACGGTCATGCGGGACTGCGATACTTGCCGGGACGCCGCACGGTGGCTAAATGTGCCAGACTGAAGGAGACCCGTTGCATGCTCGCCCTCATCCAGACCGTCGTTCTTGCGCTCGACCTTTATTGGTGGATCATCATTGCGTCGGCGATCTTCTCGTGGCTCTACGCGTTCAATGTGGTCAATCCGCGAAACCAGTTCGTCGGCAGCATCGGCAATATGCTGTTCCGGCTGACGGAGCCTGCGCTCAGGCCGATCCGCAACCTGCTGCCCGATCTGGGAGGCATCGATATCTCTCCGATCATACTGCTGCTGATCATCTTCTTCCTCCGGCAGTTTATCCTGACGACCATCGCCCCGGCGCTGCTCTGACCGCGCCGATGTTCTGGCGCACGGTCGCGGCAGGCGTCGAGATTTCGGTTCGCCTGACCCCGAAGGGCGGCGCCGACCGGATCGACGGGCCGGAGCAAGCAGCTGACGGCCGTACGCACCTCAAGGCGCGTGTGCGCGCGGTGCCCGAGAAGGGCGAGGCCAACAAGTCTCTGGAGAAGCTGGTCGCAAAGTGGGTGGGCGTGCCGGCGAGCACGGTTGCGGTGGCAGCAGGCGCCACGTCACGGGTCAAGACGATCCGCATCGCCGGCGATCCCGCCGAGCTTACGGCGCGGCTGGACCGTGTTTCCGGGGAGGAAGGCTGGAAGGGTTGATCAGCCCTTCTTGTTCGCCCGCTCGATCGCTTCGACGATCATTTCGCGCGCGGCGGCGGCATCGCGCCAGCCGCCGATCTTGACCCATTTGCCGGGTTCCAGATCCTTGTAATGCTCGAAGAAATGCTCGATCTGCTTGAGCGTGATCTCGGGCAGATGCGTGAATTCGTGCACGTTCTCGTAGCGGCGGGTGAGGTGCGGCGAGGGCACGGCGAGAATCTTCTCGTCCTTGCCCGCATTGTCCTCCATCACCAGCACGCCGATAGGGCGCACATTGATAACGCAGCCGGGAATGAGCTGGCGCGTGTTGCAGACCAGAACGTCGATGGGATCGCCATCGTCGGACAGTGTGTGCGGCACGAAGCCATAGTTTCCCGGATATGTCATCGGGGTGTAGAGGAAGCGGTCCACCACCAATGTGCCGGCTTCCTTATCCATCTCATACTTGATCGGCTGGCCGCCTACCGGCACCTCGACGATGACGTTGATGTCGTGCGGCGGATTCTTGCCGATGGAGATGGCGTCGATACGCATATGTGCTTTCCCATGTAAATGATGCAGTCCACGCATGCCGATAGCCTTCCGCATGCTGCGGTGCAATACGCGTAACCTCGGAAAGACGAAACTGTTCAGAAAAAGCGTTCGTCGCTCAGTTCCAGACGAAGGCGACCTTGCGCAGCGCCTTCTGGTCGAAGATTTCGACGCCCTCGGCGACATCGCGACCGCCAAGACCCCAATAGAAGGACAGCGCGCCTGCGTTCTCCTCGAGAGCCCAGACGACAACGCCCTTCAGGCCATTGGCCTTGAGCTGGGCACGCGCGGCGGCGAAAAGGCGGCTGCCCAACCCGATTCCCTGATATTCAGGGCGAAGATAGAGTTCGTAGATCTCGCCCTGCTGCGGCAATTTGCGCGCCCGATTGCGGCCGAGCGTGGCATAGCCTGCGACTTCGCCCCCGATCTCCACGACGAGCACGTTCGCGGCGCGATGGATCGCGTTGCGCCACCATTCCACCCCGCGCCGGCTTATCATGCGATTCAGCGCGCCATGCGGAATGATGCCACGATATGCACCGTTCCAGGCATCGTGATGCACACCAGCTATCGCCGCGGCGTCACCGGGCTCGGCTTTCCGTATGTCGATGGTCAAGGTCGTCATGATGCGCAACCATAAACCCCGCTTGCAGCGCGGTGCAAGCCCGGCATCCGGGTCGTTCACGTCATTGTGGATCAGAGTTCGACGAGCCGGTCGTCCAGTTCGTTGACGTCCGTTGTCCTCTTGGGAAATTCACGTGCGAGAAGTTCGCCGGCCGCGGCGATCGCCATCTCGAAGCCCTCGACGATCCTGTCCGACGCGGCGTGGCGGACGAGTTCGCCGACAATCGAATCCCAAGTCTCCTGTGGAACGCGGCTGTCTATACCGGCGTCGGCCACCACTTCCGCGTAACGCTCCGCCAGGGATAGGAAGATCAGCACGCCCGTGCGGCCGCTGGTCGTGTGGATGTTGCGCGAAAGGAACTGGGTGACGGCGTTGCGGTGGGCGCGGCGATAGCGGAGCTGACGCGGCACGAATATGATGCGCATGCCGGGAAACAGCCATATGAGACCGAGCGCGCAGACCGATGCCGCCATCTGGGCCGCCACGAAATGCCACAGTCGCATCGCGATCCAGTAATGGTCGAGGCCGAAGGCGACAAGCAGGCTTGCAAGGAGGATGCCTGCACCCAACGTGAGGGCGGCGGGATAGAAATAGCTGTCGCTCGCGCGAGCCAGGACGCAGACGATTTCTCCCGATGTGCGCGCCTCGGCATTCCTGATCGCTGCCGCGACGCGCTGGTGGTCTTTCTCGTCGAGGGTCAGGGTTACTGCGTTCATGTCACCAGCTCCCCGACGATCCGCCGCCGCCGGAAGAGCCACCACCTCCCGAAAAGCCGCCTCCGCCGCTGCCGCCGGACCAGCCGGAGCCGGAGGACCAGTCGGATGAGCCAGTGGTCCAGCCGGAGCGCGAGGCCCTTCGCCGCGACTTGTTGTAGTTGAATTCCATGCCGAGCCAGCGGTAGCGGCCGGGACCGATCTTGCTGCCGAATACCGGGGCAAGGATGGAGAAGGCCAGCGAGCCGAAGAATATGCCGAACCAGAGGACGAGAAAGAGCACCACAGGCCAGGGCACGGCGTCCTCCGTGGACTGGTTGCGCTCGGCCCGCGCCTCCAGCTCTGCCGCGCTGCCCTCCAGCACCATAACAATGTCGTCCACGGCGCGGCTGATACCGCCTGAGAAATCCCCGGCGCGAAATGCCGGGACCATCGTATTCTCGATAATGAGCCGGGAATGCAGGTCGGTCAGCGTGCCTTCCAGGCCGTAGCCGACCTCGATGCGCATGCGGCGATCATCCACAGCAACCAGCAGAAGAACGCCGTTGTTTTCCCCCGCCTGACCTAGACCCCATGCGCGGTAAAGGCGGTTCGCGTAAGGCTCGATGGCTTCGCCGCCGAGATTGCGGACCGTCGCGACGACGATCTGGTCGGAGGATTTCTGCTCGAAGGCAGCCAGTTTCGCCGTGAGCGCCGATTCCGTCGCCGCATCGATCACGCCTGCATTGTCGACCACGCGCCCCGTCAGCGCCGGCAGGCTTTGCGCCAGCGCCAGCGCCGGCAGCAATATCAGCGCAAGCAGGGAAACAAAGCGGAGGACGTGCCTCGTCATCGACGACAGCTCCGGGCGGAAAGGATCAGCCGCGATTGCCGAAATTGACCTCAGGCACTTCGAGCTTGTCTTCCTCCACGGTGAAATTGGCGAAAGGCTCGTTGTCGGTGAACCACAGCTTCGCCCAGATCATCGAGGGCAGCGTGCGCAGCGACGTGTTGTAGACGCGGACGGCCTCGATGTAGTCGCGGCGCGCGACCGCGATGCGGTTTTCGGTGCCTTCGAGCTGCGCTTGAAGCGCCAGGAAATTCTGCCCGGATTTCAGGTCGGGATAGTTTTCGACAACGGCGAGCAACCGGGACAAAGCGCCGGTCAGGCCGGCCTGGGCATCCTGAAACGCCTTCACGGCCTCGGGATTGGTGAGAGCGTCCGGCGGAACCCGAATCTGCGCCTGCGTGGCTTGCGCGCGGGCGGAAACCACAGCCTCCAGAACCTCGCGCTCCTGCGTGGCATAGCCGCGCACGGTTTCAACGAGGTTCGGTATCAGGTCGGCGCGCCGCTGATACTGGTTCAGAACCTCGCTCCACGCCGCCTTGGCGCGCTCCTCATTTGTGGGGATGGTGTTGAACCCGCAAGCGGATACCAGCGGCAGCAGGATCAGCAGGACCAGAAGGCCGGGCAGGGCGCGGAAAGCCGAGCCTGCCGGAATAGGTTGCGCCAACATTTGAGACCCCTCTCGAATTCGTCAGATGGGCGGGAGGATAGACGCTTTCGGCAAAGATGCGAAGCGTTGCCGGTTACGCCCATTGTGTATTTCCCTGCAAAGGGATTAGCTCTCCCCCCGAGACGGAGAAGGCGACGTGGCAAAGCGGCCTGAAGACGATAGCGCGGAATCGCGCCGCATCATCGGCCGAGTCGGCGCGGAGACCGAAGCCCGGATGCAGCCGCGCGGGGAGCGAACCCGGCAAGAACCGATGGACCGCACGGAGTACTGGGGCATACGTATAGGGCGCCTGATGAGCATTGTCCTTCTGGCGGTGCTGCTCTACTGGCTCTACCGCGCAATCGTTCAAGCCGGCTGACAGAAGATGAATCCCTCCGATCAGAGCACCCCGCGTGCCGTCATCGTCATTTCCAGCCATGTCGCGCGGGGCACTGTCGGCAATCGCGCGGCGGTGTTCGCGCTTGAGACGCTGGGCTTTCCCGTATGGGCTGTGCCGACCGTGACGCTGCCCTGGCATCCTGGGCACGGCAGGGCAACGCGGATCGTACCGCCTGACGATGCGTTCGCCGCATTCATGAAAGATCTGGAAAGTGCGCCGTGGCTGGGAGAGGTAGCCGCGGTTCTTTCCGGCTATCTGGGCAGCCCGGCGCAGGCTGCGACGGTGGCGTCGTTGGTAGAGGCGGTCAGGGCACGGAATCCACGCGCGCTATATCTCTGCGATCCCGTCATGGGCGACAAAGGCGGACTCTATGTGCCGGAATCGCTCGCGGAGGAGTTGCGCGACCGGCTGGTGCCGCTCGCGGACATCGCAACGCCGAACCGGTACGAGCTGGAATGGATATGCGGCCGTAGTCTCGACACGCTGGCCGCACTGACCGATGCGGCGCGCGGGGCCGGCCCCTCATCCATGCTCGTTACCTCTGCGCCGTCCTTGCTTGTGGGCAGCATAGGCAGCCTGCTCGTGACAGCCGATTCGGCCATGATAGCGGAGCATCGCGTGATCGAGCCAGCACCGCATGGTCTGGGGGATTTGACGGCCGCCGTATTTCTCGCGCGCACGCTGAGCGGGATCGCGCCGGTAAAGGCGTTGCAAAGCACGACGGCGGCGGTATTCGAGATTCTGGCACGCACAATGAAGCGCGGCGCGGACGAACTGACGCTCGAGACGGATGCCGAAAGCCTTTCGCATCCGATGGCTATGGTGCAGACGCGGTATCTTTCACAGCCGCGCGGAAGGCGCATGTGATCTCACGCACGGATTGAAGTGCCCTCGCTTTCCGGCTATCCGGGGCTGATGGTGCAATTTCCCGATGAGCTTCTGGCAGGTTATCGCAGCTTCATGAGCGGACGCTACGCGTCCGAAAGCCACCGTTATCGGGATCTTGCCCGCGACGGACAGACGCCGGAGACGATGGTGATCGCCTGCTGCGATTCGCGCGCCGCACCCGAAACGATCTTCGACGCAGGCCCGGGCTCGCTTTTCGTGGTTCGGAACGTCGCCAATCTCGTGCCGCCCTACGCGCCCGACGCCGGCCATCACGGCACGTCCGCCGCGCTTGAATTCGCCGTCCAGAGGCTCGGAGTGAAGAATATCCTCGTGCTCGGGCATGGCCGCTGCGGCGGCATTTCCGCGGCGTTAAACCCAGCGCCGGAGCCGGCTTCGCCAAGCGATTTCATCGGCCAGTGGATGAAGCTGGTCGCACCTGCCACCGAGGCGGTAGCCGGCAATGTCCTGATGACCGCCGGTGAAAGGCAGACGGCGCTGGAGCGCATTTCCATCCGTTATTCACTCGCCAATCTGCGGACGTTCCCCTACATCGAGGCGCTCGAGGCGAGCGGCAAGGTTTCGCTGTACGGCGCCTGGTTCGACATAAGCAGCGGTGAACTCTGGATCATGAACGGCGAGACGGGAGATTTCGAGAGGCCGCAAGCGGCCTGAACGCTTTGCGCGGGCCGGCCAAGCTCTCCCCCTCAGCGAACAGGAAGAGTAAAAGTCGAGGTGCCGGAATCAGACCCGGCGCTCGACCATCATCTTCTTGATCTCGGCAATCGCCTTGGCCGGATTAAGGCCCTTCGGACAGGCCTGTGTGCAGTTCATGATGGTGTGGCAGCGATAGAGCCGGAACGGGTCCTCAAGATTGTCGAGGCGCTCGCCGGTCGCTTCGTCGCGGCTGTCGATCAGCCAGCGATAGGCCTGCAACAGCACGGCGGGGCCGAGGTAGCGGTCGCCGTTCCACCAATAGCTCGGGCAGGAAGTCTGGCAGCAGAAGCACAGGATACACTCGTACAGCCCGTCGAGCTTCAGCCTATCCTCGTGGCTTTGTTTCCATTCCTTGGCCGGCTCGGGAGAGACGGTTTGCAGCCAGGGCTGGATCGAAGACAATTGTGCGTAAGGCACAGACAGGTCGGGAACCAGATCCTTCACGACGGGCATATGCGGAAGCGGATAGACCTTCACCGCGCCCGAAATCTCGTCCGCGCCCTTGGTGCAGGCCAGCGTGTTGGTGCCGTCGATATTCATGGCGCAAGAGCCGCAGATGCCCTCACGGCAGGAGCGGCGCAGTGTCAGCGTCGGGTCGATCTTGTTCTTGATCCACAGCAGTGCGTCGAGCACCATCGGCCCGCAATCGTCCATATCGACATAATAAGTATCGACGCTGGGGTTCTCGCCATCGTCCGGCGACCAGCGATAGATGCGGTATTCGCGCAGATTGGTCGCGCCTTCCGGCTTCGGCCAGGTCTTGCCCTGCCTGATCTTGGAATTCTTGGGGAGTGCGAGTTCGACCATCGCTCAGAATCTCCGGAAATGGCTCATTGAGGCGCCCCGCGCATGCTGTTGACCGGGCGCGCTACCTTGCGCTTTTCAATGAAAGCAATCGAGTCGTGAATGTGAAGGCCCGCGACGTGGCCCGCGGCGGCAACCACCCGCTCGCCCGCAGCATGATACCAGTGGTGCATGTCGTCCACGAGGGTCTTGATTTGCGCGACGAAACTGTCTGTCGAGCGGTATCCGCCACCGAAAGGCCGCCAGTAAGCGGTGTGCAGATCCTCGACGACATAAAGGCCGCCATCCTCGACCAGTGGAAACAGGGCATCGAAGGCGGCGCGCTGATCCGATGCGACATGGCTGCCATCGTCCAGCACGATGTCAGCGCCGCCCATTTCCACGATCACATCCCGCAGGAATGCCGGATCGGCCTGCGACCCTATGCGGACGCGGTTGCCGTTTCTGCCGTCGAATGCCGCGCAGGCCGGCTCGATGTCGATACCCGTGATCGACGCGCCGGGGCCGAAATAATCCCGCCACAGATCCATCGAACCGCCCTTCGAGACACCGATCTCCAGCATCCTGACCGGGCGGCCCCTGAACGGCGCGAAATAGCGGTCATAGAGCGGCAGGTAGTGATGCCATTTGTGCACCACAGGCCCCCGATGCGCAAAGAAAGCACGCTCCAGCGGACCCGCATCCGGTCCGGGACCGGACGATCCGTCCTGATCGAAGAACCGGGATATATCCGCCGGTACGTCGTCTATCTCGGCGCCGAGCCCCATGACGCCACTCAGTAGACGCGCGCCTTGGGCGCAATCTTGGCGGGGTCTATGCCGCCTTCGTCAACCGGCAGCATGGTGTCGGTGTGGACCGGGCGGTAGTCGAGCGTGACCTTGCCCGACAAGGGATCGAGGCGCGCCAGCGTGTGCTTGCGCCAATTCACGTCGTCGCGCTTGTCGAAATCCTCGCGGGCATGGGCGCCGCGGCTTTCCTTGCGGGCCTCTGCGCCGTGGATCGTGGTGATGGCGTTGGCCATCAGGTTCTCCAGCTCCAGCGTCTCCACGAGGTCGGAATTCCAGATCATAGAACGGTCCGTCACCTTGAGGTCGGACAGCTCGCCCCAGATGGCCGAGATGCGCTTGCAGCCATTCTCCAGCGATTCCTGCGTGCGGAAAACGGCGGCGTCTTCCTGCATGGCGCGCTGCATCTTCTCGCGGAGCACAGCTGTCGGGCTGCCGCCATTGGCGTGGCGCAGGCGGTCGAAGCGTTCCATGATCTTCTCGCTGGACGCTTCGTCGATGGAAGGCACCGCCGCGTCGCGGTCGATCACCTGACCGGCGCGGATCGCAGCCGCGCGGCCCAGCACGACGAGGTCGATCAGCGAGTTGGAGCCGAGGCGATTCGCGCCATGCACGGAAGCGCAGCCAGCTTCGCCGACCGCCATGAGGCCCGGCTGGATGCGCTCCGGGTTGGCCGCGTCGGCGTTGAGTACCTCGCCCCAGTAATTCGTCGGGACGCCGCCCATATTGTAGTGGACCGTCGGCAGGACGGGGATCGGTTCGCGTGTCACGTCCACGCCGGCGAAAATCTTGGCCGATTCGGAGATGCCGGGCAGGCGCTCATGGAGCACCGCGGGGTCCAGATGGTCGAGATGCAGGAAGATGTGGTCCTTGTTCTTGCCGACGCCGCGCCCTTCGCGGATTTCGAGTGTCATGCAGCGCGAAACCACGTCGCGCGATGCAAGATCCTTGGCGGAAGGCGCGTAACGCTCCATGAAGCGTTCACCTTCCGAATTGACCAGATAGCCGCCTTCGCCGCGCGCGCCTTCGGTGATCAGGCAGCCTGCACCATAGATGCCGGTTGGATGGAACTGCACGAATTCCATGTCCTGCAACGGCAGGCCGGCGCGCGCGACCATGCCGCCGCCGTCGCCAGTGCAGGTGTGGGCGCTGGTGGCGGAGAAATAGGCGCGGCCATAGCCGCCGGTCGCCAGAACGACCATCTTGGCCGAGAAGCGGTGAATGGTGCCGTCATCGAGGTTCCAGGCGACGACGCCGGTGCAGACGCCATCGTCGGTCATGATGAGGTCGAGCGCGAAATATTCGATGAAGAACTGGGCGTGGTTCTTCACGGACTGGCCGTAGAGCGTGTGCAGGATGGCGTGGCCAGTGCGGTCGGCCGCCGCGCATGTCCGCTGCACAGGCGGTCCGTCGCCGAAATTCTGCATATGGCCGCCGAAGGGTCGCTGGTAGATGCGGCCGTCCTCGGTGCGGGAGAAGGGCACGCCGTAATGCTCCAGCTCGTAGACGGCGGCGGGCGCCTCGCGGGCGAGATATTCCATCGCGTCCACGTCGCCCAGCCAGTCGGAACCCTTGACGGTGTCGTAGAGGTGCCACTGCCAATTGTCCGGCCCCATGTTCTGCAGGGAGGCGGCAATGCCGCCCTGCGCGGCCACCGTATGCGAGCGGGTCGGGAAAACCTTGGTGATGCAAGCCGTTTTCAGGCCCTGCTCAGCCATGCCAAGGGTGGCGCGCAGGCCGGCGCCGCCCGCGCCCACGACAACGACGTCGTATTTATGGTCGGTGAAGCGATAGGCATTGCCCGCAATGCCCGGCTTGGACAGGTTCACTCTGGTTTCGGCCACTGGTCAGCCTCCGAAGGCAATCCTGAGCAGCGCGAAAAGAGAGGCCGCGCCCACAAGCAGGCAAAAAGTCGAATTGAGGATGAGGGTCAGCAGCTTGGTCAACTCGCCATGAACGTAGTCGGCGATGATCTCCTGCATGCCGAGCCGCATATGGTAGACGCTGATGACGATGAAGAATGCGAGCAGGATGGCCACGACCGGCTGGGCCAGCGCCGCCCGCGCTGCTGTGAAGTCGCTGCCGGACAAGGACAGTACGAGGCCGATGGCAAAAAGGGACAGCGGAATGAGCGCGAGGCCGGTGACGCGGCTCAGCCAGAAATGATGCGTTCCGTCTTTGGCGGAGCCCAGTCCACGAACCTTGCCGAGCGGGGTGCGCATGTCGGTCATGGTGCGGGCCTCATGTCAGCAGGAAGAAGGCGGCCCAGGTAAGGACCGTGAGGATGACCGAGCCGGTGAGAGTGGCCCAGGCCAACCTGGTGGCGGTGTGCTTTTCCATGCCCAGGCCGGTGTCCCACAGGAAGTGGCGGAGGCCGCCCAGCATGTGGAGATAGAGCGACCAGGTGAAACCGAGCAACACGAGCAGCCCGAGCCAGGAACCCATCACGTAGTTCGCGGTTGCGAACCATCCCGGTGAGGTCGCTGCGGCGATCAGCCACCAGGCGACCAGCAACGTGCCGAAATACAACGCTCCGCCGGTGATCCGGTGAAGAATCGACATCATCATGGTCGGGATGAACCGATAGACCTGAAGATGGGGCGAAAGCGGTCTTTCGCGGGTGGCTGTTGTTCTTGACATGGCTCCCCAGAAATCCAGCGTCCGGGGCTGCATCGACCGATACGAGGCGGCCCCACGCATCCATGCGGCCCGAAAGCTGGAGGCTTTCTAATCCGCTTTTTACATGGCGTCAAAGCCGGAAAAGCCGTTCTCCGGCACGACCGGAAACTTCAATCGGTTAAAGATTCACAAGCAGGCAAAAGAGGTTACAGAACGCAATCCAGAGGCGTCCTTCCGGCCTTCATCCAGAGCAGGTCGTTGCCTTCGATGACAAGCGCATAGCCATCCGCGCCGTAGCGCGCCTGCTGGTTCGGCGGGGCGGGCGGGAGCGTCACGACTGCGCCCTCCGTATCCGTCACCGCCACGGAGCCGGGCTTGCGCTCGACGCGAAGCTCTCCGCCATCCTCGCAATGATAGGCCAGGATCCGAGGCATGGATGCCGATCTGGGCGCTTGTCCGGGACTTTCAGCGACACAACCGGCGAGGACACCCAGAAGCGAAAGGGCGAGAATCGGGCCGCGCCGGCAGCTGCGTGCGAATCGAACTGCATTCATCGCGCGCACTATGCGGGCAAATGCGGCCATATCAACCCCGGGGGAAAGCCGTCCCCTCCAGTGCCAGAGGCGGTCAGGTGCGATCGAAGTGCATCACGAAGCTGGTCCAGTCGGCCGCCGCCGCGATCTGCTCGTAGAGCTTGCGGCCATCCTCGGGCTGGCGCGGCGCGTTGAGCACCAGCCGCGACCAGCCACGCTCCTCCGCCTGATCGGCCAACAAGTCGATGATCGCCTTGGCGATGCCTTTCTTGCGGTGCTCGTGGTGGACATAGATGTGGTCGACCACGCCATAGCGCATGCCGGATACCGGTTCGGGCAGGTCAATGAAGATCGCGAAGCCGACAAGCTCGCCGTCGAGGCGGGCGCCCATGATTTCCGCGGTGCGGTCCTGCAGCAGCGTCTCGGCATAGAAATCGTCGGGACGGCGCGGGGCACCGCGTTTCAATGCCTGCGTGTAGTCGGCAATCAGCGGTGCAAGCTCGCGTGCATCGCGCAGGCGAAGCAGGGAGATATCGATCTTCGGTTCGGCGTTCATTCCCTACGTCTCTCCAAAATTAACCATGTTTATCGAATGGCGCACGTCGTCGGCAAAACGGGGCCTATGCAAAGGTAAAGAAAGAGTTAATTTCTTACCAGATGCGGTAATGACTCGGGAGCAGGGCGTGCCATGCCAGGGAAAACAAACGCCATCCGCCTTGTCGGCGGAACTATTGTCGCTGCTGTCATGGCCGTCGCGATCTGCTCGGTGCCGTCCGCCGCCTTTGCGACGAGCCGGCTCAAGGAGCGGGTTTATGACGATTCCTTCGGCAACCTGATCGTGATCAGCCCCTCCGGCTACAAACGCATCGTGGTCGGCATGGGCCACATCGCCGCCGAACTGGAAGCGGAGCGGCGCGCGAGCGCCGGCTTTGCCTACGGGACCGCGAAGTCCCCGCGCCGCTGTCATATCCCGGCGGTGCTCTGGCAAGGCCGCTCGCAAATGTACGGGCTTCAGGATGGCGAAATCCCCACGCCTCCGGTCGTCTGCAGGTGAGCGGCGCGATGAGGTATCTGGACAGGTTCGATGAAGGCAGGGTCGTCCGGGCGGCATTTTTTGGAATGCTGATCGGAACGCTCGGCGTGCTCGGCCTCGATTTCGGAGACCTCGTCGAGCGCAAGGTCGGGCTCTGGCCGGAAGATATTTCCGCCACGGCCGTCACCGTTCCCGTCCTGCCTGCGGCAGCGGGCGATGACGTCAGGCGGAACGTGCGTGAAGTGTTCAGGCCGCGACCGGAGGGTGCCCGGGCCGCCATGATGTTCGATCTGTCGCCGGACGGCGTCCTGAGGGCCAAGGGCAGCATCGCCGGCGGCACGGCTGCGCGCTTTGCCGCCGAGATCGACGCGCATGGCGACAGGATAAGGGCCGTCTCGCTGGATTCGACCGGCGGTTCGCTGGATGATGCCATCGCGATGGCGAAACTGATCCGCGAGAAGGGACTTGCAACGGACGTGGCCGACGGCGCGCTCTGCGCGTCCTCCTGCCCGCTGCTTTTCGCAGGCGGCATTACCCGCCACGCCGGGGCGGAGGCAAGGTTCGGCCTGCACCAGTTCTATGCGAACGGGGTCGATACGATTCGCCCGGAAGTCGCTTTGTCGGATGCCCAGACCACGACCGCGCGCATCTCGCGCCATCTGTCGGCCATGGGGGTCGATCCGGCGCTCTGGCTGCACGCGCTCGATACGCCGCCGCGCTCCCTCTATCATCTCTCGGCGGAGGAAATGCGCCGCTACCGTCTCGTGACGGACGGTCCCGCGGTCGCGGCGACGCAATAGGCCGCGTCGACGTCATCCTCTCTTCACGTTCCGGCCGCAGTTTGACCGACGCTCGCCAAAGGGCGACGTTCTGTTACCATGCGCTCAAAAACGAGATACCGGGAGGACGCAAATGGATCACCGGGATGTACCGGGCAGCGTCGCGCTGCAGCTTGCGGGGTTGCTCGAAGCCCTGACCTCCACCGATGACAGAGCCGCCTATGAGCCTGCCGTCCTGGACGAGGCGATCCGCCTGGCGGCATCGGCTCTGGCGCGCCACCGGCGCGGCGAGAGCGTCGTCTCGGTGGAAAGCCCGGCCGGGCTGGCGCGCGGCGGCCGGCCGCTGACGGCGATCACCCTTGTGAACGACAACATGCCGTTCCTGTTCGATTCGGTGATCGGAGAGGTCACGGATTCAGCCGGAGAGCCGGCGCTGGTGCAGCATCCCGTCATGCTCGTCCGGCACGACGGCGATGGCGTGGCCGAGATCCTCGGGGACAGCTCTGCCAAGGCTGGCCGCGATGCCGACCGGGTGAGCCTGATCCACATCCATGTTCCACGCCTGACGGACGAGGAAGCATCCGCCCTCTCGGCGCGGCTGTCGCGCATACTTGCGCAGGTCCGCGCCGCCGTCAGCGACTGGAAGCCGATGCTGAAGCGGCTCGACGGTGCCGTCTCCGATCTCTCCAGCCTGCCTGTCCCGCTGGCGAAGGAGGATGTGACGGAAGCCGTGGCTTTCCTCAAATGGCTGCGGGAGGACAATTTCGTTTTCCTCGGCATGCGGAAGTTCCGCTATTCGGGTGAGGGGGACAGCAGCGAGCTTGTCCGCTCGGAAAAGAAGGGCCTCGGTATCCTTGCCGATCCCGACATCTTCATCCTGCGGCGCGGCAATGAATCGGTCGCGACGACACCGGAAATCCGCGAATTCCTGCATGGTCCCGATCCGCTGATCGTGACCAAGGCAAATACGCGCTCGGTTGTCCACCGGCGTAGCTATCTGGATTACGTAGGCGTCAAGACATTCGGCAAGGATGGCCGGCTGACGGGGGAATTGCGCATTGTCGGGCTGTTCACCTCGACGGCCTACACGCGCTCGGTCCTTCAGATACCCTTTATCCGCTCCAAGGCGCGCGCCGTCATCGGTCGGCTCGGCTACGACCCGGCGGACCATTCCGGCAAGGCCCTGCTCAGCGTGCTGGAATCCTATCCCCGCGACGAACTGTTCCAGATCGACGTGCCGACGCTGACCGGGCATGCGCAGGCCATACTGGCGCTGGGCGAGCGTCCTCGCATCCGAGTGCTGCTGCGAGCCGACCGCTTCGACCGCTTCGTGTCGGCGATCGTCTTCGTACCGCGCGACCGCTACGATTCGCCGGTGCGTGTCCGCATAGGCGAAATGCTCAGGGAGGCGTTCGAGGGGCGCGTCTCGGCCTTCTATCCGGCCTTTCCCGAGGGCTCGCTGGCGCGTGTTCACTTCATCATCGGCCGCTCGGGCGGCAAGCCCCCGGCCATCGATGCGAGAACGCTCGAAGCGGCCATTCGAGATATCGTGCGCACATGGGACGACGCGCTGCGCGAGGCGGTGAACGAAACCGGCGTCGATCCTGCGCTGGGCGCGATCGCGGCCCGGTTCCCAGAGAGTTACCGCAACAGTTTCCCTGCGTCCATCGCGCTTATGGATGCCGATGTGATCCGCACCCTGTCGGCCGAAAACCCCATCGCCATAGATTTCTACGAGGAGGATGACGCGGGCGCGGGCCATGCCGGCCTCAAGATCTATCATCACGGCGAGCCGGTGCCGCTCTCCCGACGCGTGCCGCTGCTTGAGAATATGGGCTTCCACGTCATCAGCGAACGCACTTTCGAGATCGGAGACGACGAGCGCGTATTCCTGCATGACATGGAGATCGAAACCGCGGACGGCACAATCGACCTTCGGGATCAGGGCGCACTGTTCGAGGAGGTGTTCCTCTCCGTCTGGAAGGGCGAAAGCGACAACGATACCTACAACACGCTCGCGGAGCGGGCGGGGTTGGCCTCGCCGCAAATCCGTATTTTGCGCGCCTATGGCCGCTATCTCCAGCAGGCCGGAATCCCGCAGAGCCAGGATTTCATAGCCTCGGTGCTGAACCGCTATCCAGGTATCGCGCGCGATCTTCTCGGCCTTTTTTCGAGCCGCCTCGACCCGAACGGGGATCGCGACGAGGCGCACCATGTCGCGCGCATCGAAGATGCGCTGGCGGATGTGCCGAGCCTCGACGACGACACGATCATCCGGCGGTACCTCAATCTCGTCACGTCCACGCTCAGGACCAATTATTATGCGCCGGCGGGCGCCCGTCCTGTGTCGCTGGCGCTGAAGCTCGATTCCCGCAATCTGGCCGGGCTTCCCGCGCCACGGCCCTGGCGGGAAATCTTCGTCTACGGGCCGGAGGTGGAGGGCGTGCATCTGCGGTTCGGCCCGGTGGCGCGCGGGGGGTTGCGCTGGTCAGACCGCGCGCAGGATTACCGCACCGAGGTGCTGGGGCTGGTCAAGGCCCAGCAGGTCAAGAATGCGGTCATCGTGCCGGTCGGCGCCAAGGGCGGCTTCTTCCCGAAGAAATTGCCAGCCGGCGGGTCGCGCGAGGCGGTGTTCGAGGCGGGCAAGGGCGCCTACGTCAATTTTGTCGCCTCGCTGCTTTCCGTCACCGACAATCTGGTGGACGGCAAGGTCGTGCCGCCTGAGGGCGTGGTGCGCCATGACGGCGACGATCCTTATTTCGTGGTGGCGGCCGACAAGGGCACGGCCAGCTTCTCCGACACGGCCAACGAGATCAGCCAGTCACTGGATTTCTGGCTGGACGACGCCTTCGCGTCGGGCGGCTCGGCCGGCTACGACCACAAGGAAATGGGCATTACGGCCAAGGGCGCGTGGGAGGCGGTCAAGCGTCATTTCCGCGAGATGAACCGGGATATCCAGACCGAGCCGTTCACCGTCGCGGGCGTGGGCGACATGTCGGGAGACGTGTTCGGCAACGGGATGCTGCTATCCCCGCAGATCAGACTGCTCGCGGCGTTCGATCATCGCGACATCTTCATCGATCCGAACCCTGACCCGGCCCGCTCCCTGGCGGAGCGCCGGCGTCTTTTCGAAATGCCGCGCTCGAGCTGGCAGGACTACGACCGCACGGCGTTGTCCGAAGGCGGGATGATCGTGCCGCGCACGCAGAAATATATAGATTTGAGTCCCGAAGCGGCTGCCGCCATCGGCATGGAGAAGGTGACGGCAACACCGTTCGAGATCATGAACGCCATCCTCAAGGCGCAGGTGGACCTGCTCTGGTTCGGCGGCATCGGCACCTATGTGCGGGCATCGAACGAAAGCGATGCAGCGGTGGGCGACCGCGCGAATGACGCGATACGCGTCGCCGGTGCGGAGCTGCGGGCATTGGTCGTGGGCGAGGGCGCCAATCTCGGCATGACGCAGCTTGGCCGCATCGAATACGGGCTGAAAGGCGGGCGCTGTAACTCCGACGCTATCGACAATTCCGCCGGGGTGAACTCCTCGGACATCGAGGTCAACGTCAAGATCGCGCTGGCCGCGGCGATGCGCAGGGGCAGCCTCGACCGTCCGGCGCGAAACAGGCTGCTCGAGGAGATGACGGGCGAGGTGGAGCGCCTGGTACTGGCGAACAACTACCAGCAGACCTTGGCCATATCGCTCACCGAGCGGCGCGGGCTGTCAGAACTGGTGCAGCAGGGCCGGATGATGGATTCGCTCGTGGCACGCGGCCTGCTCGACCGGGAGGTCGAATTCCTGCCCGGCCCGTTGGCTCTCGCGCAACGCGCGGGCCGTGGCGAGCCGCTGACGCGGGCCGAGATCGGCGTGCTGCTCGCCTATGCGAAGATCGTACTGTTCGACGATCTGCTTGCCAGCCCTTTGCCCGACGAACCTTATTTCGAGCACGATCTCTTCGCGCATTTCCCAAAGCAGATGAGAGAAACCTATGCCGAAGAGATAAAAGGGCACAGGCTGCGACGCGAGATCGTCGCAACCGAACTTTGCAACGATGTGGTCAATCGCGGCGGTCCGTCATTCATCAACAGCCTGACGGAACTGACCGGCCGCGCGGCGCATGAGGTTGCCGCCGCCTATGTCGTCGTGCGCGAAGGTTTCGGTCTGCCCGGTCTTTTCGCGGAGATAGACGCGCTGGACAGCAAAATGGACGGCCAGAAGCAGATTGAGCTTTACCAGCGCGTCGTGGATCTCATTCGCTCCGCGACCGTTTGGATGCTCAGGAACGAGCACCGGCTCCCGGCTGTGGGCGAGGCAATCGCCGCGCTTGTCGCGGCACGAAGGGAGCTTGAGCCCGCGCTGGCGGACATCATGCCGGAAGGGCTTGCCGCGCATGTCGAGGCGGATGCCGCTTCGCTGCGCGAAGCCGGGGTGCCGGAACCGCTCGCGAACCGGGTTTCGAGGCTCGATATTGCGGCGCTCATTCCCGACATCGCGTTTGCCGCGCAACAGGCGGGTTCGAATATCCGCAACGCCGCGCGGGCTTTCTTCGCCGTGGGCGAGTCCTTCCGCATAAGCCGCATGGAGCAGGCCGCCGGTGAGTTGCAGCCGGTGGACTATTATGACGGACTTGCGCTGGCGCGCGCGGTGGAACAGATCGGGCAGTCGCGCCGCGGTATCGTCGTGGCGGCACTGAAGGCGGCGTCCGGTGGCGGCGATGCGGTCGAGCATTGGATCGAGGCGGGCGGAAGCCGCGTCGAGACGGCGCGGGAGCGCCTGCGCTATCTGACCGAAGGCAACGAGACGAGCGTTTCACGGCTTTCGGTGGCTGCGGGCGTGATGGCCGATCTCGCCTCGCAATAGAGTACCCCGAGACGGGGCTGCTTTCGGAAGGGATCATGCACATCTGTTTGATCCCGCCGTATCTGTGCTACGCACGGTGATCTCACCTTGCTGCGAGGGCGGATTTCAGGATGACTTCCACGGCAATGGCCGGAGGCCCCGCCTCGCGGCGCGGCATTTGGGGCTGGATGCTGTTCGACTGGGCGCAGCAGCCTTTCCACACGCTCGTCGTCACCTTTGTCTTTGCCCCTTATTTCGCTTCGGCGGTCGCGCCCGATGCCGCGCGCGGGCAGGAGCTGTGGGGACTGGCGACGGGCATTGGCGGCCTGCTGATTGCCCTGCTCTCGCCCGTGCTCGGCGCGATCGCGGACGCCGCCGGACCGCGCAAGCCGTGGATGCTGTTCTTCTCCGTGCTGGGCGCGGTCGGCTGCTGGATGCTCTGGTACGCGGTGCCGGGGGCGGAGAATCTCGGCTGGATCATCTTCTGGATCGCGCTGGCGTTCTTCGGCATGGAGTTCGCGGCCGTATTCAACAACGCGATGATGCCCGACCTTGTGCCACGCTCCGAACTTGGCCGGCTATCCGGCTCGGCCTGGGGACTGGGCTATGTCGGCGGGCTCATATCGCTGGTCATAGTGCTCGGCTTCCTCTCCGCGCCGCCTGAAAGCGGCCATACCCTGCTCGGCACCGCGCCGCTGTTCGGGCTCGATCCGGCCAGCCACGAGGGCGACCGTGCCTCCGGTCCGTTCACCGCGGTCTGGTACGCGCTGTTCATCCTGCCGATGCTGTTCTTCACGCCCGACATCGCACGCCGCTCCGGCGGAGGCGACGCGGTGCGGCTCGGGCTTTCGCGGCTGTGGGCGACGATCCGCAGCCTGCCTTCGCAGCGCAGCTATTTCGCCTTTCTCCTGTCCAGCATGTTCTACCGGGACGCGCTCAACGCGCTCTATGCTTTCGGAGGCATCTATGCCGCGGGTGTGCTGGGCTGGCCCATCGTCCAGATCGGCATTTTCGGCATACTCGCGAATCTCACTGGCGCAATCGGCGCGGGGCTCGGAGGGGTGGCCGACAAGAGGTTCGGACCCAATCCGGTGATTGCGGCCTCCGCGATCATCCTGACGCTCTGCTGCATCGCGGTCATTTCGACCACGCCCGGCGAGGTGCTGTTCATGCCGGTCGGCGCGGCAAGCGGATTGCCCGACATTATTTTCTACATGGCCGGTGCATTGATCGGAGCGGCGGGCGGCTCGCTGCAGGCGGCGTCGCGCACGCTGCTGGTGGATCAGGTGGAGCCCGACCGGGTGACGGAAGCCTTCGGTCTCTTCGCGCTCTCCGGCCGCGCGACGAGCTTCATCGCGCCGCTGGCGATAGCCTACGCCACAGCCTATTTCGGCTCGGAAGCATTGGGGCTTTCAACACAGGATGCGCAACGCCTCGGCGTGACGCCGATCATCGCCCTGTTCATCCTCAGCCTCGCCTTGCTGCCCTGGGTCAAGAGCAAGCCCTACGCCGCCTGACCGAATGTCAGTGCCGGAAGTGCCTCACTCCGGTGAATACCATCGCCAGCCCCTTCTCATCGGCTGCGGCGATCACCTCGTCGTCGCGCAACGAGCCGCCGGGCTGGATGACGGCGGTGGCGCCCGCCTCGGCTGCAGCGAGGAGCCCGTCAGCGAAGGGGAAGAACGCATCCGACGCCACGACGGAGCCTTTCGTGAGCGGCTCGGCGATGCCGGCCGCTTCGGCCGCGTCCAATGCCTTGCGGGCGGCGATCCGTGAGGAATCGACGCGGCTCATCTGGCCTGCGCCGATGCCCACGGTCGCCAGATCGCGGACATAGACGATGGCGTTGGACTTCACATGCTTGGCCACCCGGAAGGCGAAGCGCAGATCGCGCATTTCGGCACCCGTCGGCGCGCGCTTCGTCACTACCTTCAGGTCGAGATCGTCCACCACGGCGTTGTCGCGGCTTTGCACCAGCAGGCCGCCTGCGACGCTTTTTGCCATGATGCCTGCTGCACGGGGGTCTGGCAGACCGCCCGTCACGAGCAGGCGCAGGTTCTTTTTCGCCGCGACGATGGCCTGCGCTTCCTCCGTAGCATCGGGCGCGATGATGACCTCGGTGAACAGCCTGACGATTTCCTTCGCCGCCTCGGCATCGAGCGTGCGGTTGAGCGCGACGATGCCGCCGAAGGCCGAAACGGTGTCGCAGGCCAGCGCCTTGCGATAGGCTTCGACCAGAGTTCCCGCTTCCGCGACGCCGCAGGGGTTGGCATGCTTGATGATGGCGACGGCGGCCGTGCGTGCCGGGTCGAACTCGGCCACCAGCTCGAAGGCGGCGTCCGTATCGTTGATGTTGTTGTAGGAAAGCTGCTTTCCCTGAAGCTGGCGCGCGGTGGCGACGCCGGGACGGCTGTCGCCATTGACGTAGAAGCCGGCCTTCTGATGCGGGTTCTCGCCATAGCGCATGACCGTTTCCAGCTTGCCGCCGAAGGCGCGCCAGGAAGGCTCGGCCATATCCAGCGTCTGCGTGAACCAGCCCGAGATCGCCGCGTCATAGGCGGCGACCCTGGCGAATGCCTTTGCCGCCAGTTCCTGCCGGAAACGGTAGGGCAGGCTGCCGCCATTGGCCGACAGCGTTTCGATCAGCAGCGCATAGTCGGCCGGATCGGTGACGATGGCGACATAGGCATGGTTCTTCGCCGCCGCGCGCAGCATGGCAGGGCCGCCTATGTCGATGTTCTCGACCACGGCGGCATAGTCGCCGCCCGCGCGCCGCACGTCCTCGAAAGGGTAGAGATTAATCACCGCGAGATCGATAGCGCCGATGCCATGCGCTTCCATCGCTTGCCTGTGTTCGGCGTCGTCGCGGATGGCCAGCAGCCCGCCGTGGACCGAGGGGTGGAGCGTCTTGACGCGGCCATCCATGATCTCGGGAAAGCCGGTGATGTCGGAAACGTCCCTGACGGCGATGCCCGCCTTCGCGATGGTGCTGGCCGTTCCGCCTGTGGACACCAGCTCGACGCCGGCTTTGGCCAGCGCGGCGGCAAGGTCGCCGAGGCCGTTCTTGTCAGAAACGGAGAGAAGCGCCCGGCGGACAGGCACGAGATCGGGCGGAGTAATGTTCTTGGAGACGACGGCCATTGGGGAACCCGGATTTCAGCGGCGACAAGGGCGCCGCCTAACACAGTCGCTCCGCGATTCCTACCGTCTCGTTGATGGCGTCAGACCTGCGAGGTGCGGGAGAAGCGCCAGTTCACCTCGGGCGTCTGCGAGGCGCGGAAGGAAAGCACGATCTGCCGCGTCTGGCGCGGTCCGCCTATGTTGGCGAAGAAGATGGATTCCTCGACCACCGGCTTGATCTCTCCGCACGTGAAAACCCAGACGTCGCTGTGCGACCCCTTCAGCACCAGCCGCTCCTGGCTGTCACGGTAGAGGCCGATCTTCGGGTGGATATGGAAGCGGATGGCCACCTGATCGGGATTGCGCCCCGCCACCGGCTTGCCGCCTTCGCTGAAGAAACGGTCCGTGCCTTCGAGCAGGTTGCCCGCCCCAGACAGCCCCAGCTCTCGCTCGTGATAGATGCCGAAGCGCGAGACATAGCCGTCATGGCTGGCGACGAAACCCTGCACGCCGTTCGTGTCGGTGCGGGTGCAGGGAACCTTGCGGGGACCGCCGACCAGCGGCGTGCCGAGGAATTCGTTGAGCTGCTGGGACAGGTTGAACCGCGCCGACGATGTATCGTTGACGGTGGCCGTGGAGTGGGCGGCGGTCGCCCTCGCCAATGGCCGGAAGTCGTCCGCGCCATAGGTATCCACGCCGCTATTGACGATGAAGCGGTGGCGGCCCGACGACATCTCGAAAGAGAGGCAGCCCGCGTGGGCGTTGTGGGACATCTCCGGCGGCGGCGGCGTGCCGGTGTCCGCGATCACCGTCGTGCCGCCCATAGACAGGCGCTCATAGCCGGAATGCGGCGCGTGCAGCAGCGGCGCGCCCGCCGTGTCGTCATGATGGAGTATCGCGGCGACCCGATCCTGCACGGTCGCGCCTTGTCCGTTGAAAAGCGCCAGCGTGCCGTCCTGATGGCGGAAAAAACGCAGGGCAGGCAGCATCCGCTCCACCGCGCCGATCAATTCCGGCGGCGGCGCTTCTGCCTGGTTGGCATAGGTTTGGCGTAGGGGCAGAAGATCGGCCAGCAATTCCAGCACGGACATGGGACCGCGCGAGATATGGCCGCCGTCGGGCAGGATCTGTCGTTCCAGCTCGGCCGCCAGATGGCGCGTCGCCGATCTCAGCGCGGAACCGGGCGTGGGCAGGGAAAGCGCGGAGAAGGCGAGTGCCGCGCGTGCGCGCAGGCGTTCCTCGCCATCCTGCATCTCAGGCGCCATCGCCCGCAGGTAGCGTATCTGCACGGCCAGGGAACGGAGGAAGGCGCGGTAGAAGCCGATTTCGGCGCCTTGCAGGACGACGGTCGAATGCTGCAGCCATGCGATGATGCGTCGGGCCGTGATCGCCGGTACCCAGCCTATGCCGCCTATGCTGCGGCCATGCGTGTCGATCCAGTCGGAAACGAGTGCGCGGGCATTGGCGGAGGCAAGCTCGGTGCCTGATTCGCGCATGTGGCGAAGCCAGCGGAAGCTATGCAGCGATTCGAGCCAAGCCTGGTCCGCAAACTCGATCAGGAAAGGCGATTCGCCGCCAGTGTCGACCATGTGGCCGGCGAGGGGGAAGCGGCCATGATAGATTTCCTCGGCGATCTGCTTGTCGGCCAGGCGAAGATCGGGCGGGGCGATGAGCACGCGCTCGGGCGTGCGGCCTGTGTAGCGCCAGCGATATATGGGGCCGGCGCGCAGGCGGCGGCGCGTCCTGCGCCATGCCTCCTTCGCCACCAGTTCCCATAAAGGCAGGGACAAGCCCCTCCCGGTCGCCACGCGCCAACACCCTCCTGGCCGCTGCCGGCCCCCGAACCATCGAAAACAGCCGCCTTGTCCGTATCGAATCAGGGTCGTGCCGCGAATCGGGATAATCCGATTGCCTTTGCCAAGGAAATCTTAACGATGCGGTATCGCGCCCACAATCAGCCGTGCTGCGAAGAAGCCATCCATTCCAGAAAGCGCCGGATCGGGCGATTGCAGATCGGCGGGAGTGGTCCGCAGCGCACCCTCCGGCGTGATGGCCGTTTCCAGGCCCGGAAGCTCGCTCGCGCCGATCGGGTCCAGCTTCACCGAGCGATGCCCGGCAAGAAAGGCCGCCAGCATCTGCTCGCCTTCCTCGGGATCGAGCGAGCAATTTGAAAAGACCACGCGGCCGCCCGGTTTCACGAGCGTGCAGGCGTGTTCGAGCAGGCGGTGTTGCAGGCCCGCGAGTTTCGTGACGTCATCCGGCGTCTTGGTCCACGGGATATCGGGGTGCCGGCGCGCCGTGCCGGTGGAGGAACAGGGCGCGTCGAGCAGTACGGCATCGAAAGGCTGTGGCGCCTCGAATGCCAGCGCGTCGCCCTCGACCAGCTCGGCCTCGAGCTTGAGCCGTTCCAGATTGGCGGCGAGGCGCTTCAGCCTGTTGCGCGACAAGTCCAATGCTGTAACCCGCGCGCCGATATGGGCGAGTTGCGCGGTCTTGCCGCCGGGGGCGGCGCAAAGATCGAGGACGCGCAGGCTCCGCATATCGCCGAAAAGGCGTGCGGGCAGGCTAGCGGCCACGTCCTGCACCCACCACTCGCCGTCCGCGAAGCCCGGCAGGGCTGTAATCGGCCCGTCGAGCTTCGCAACGCGTACCGTGCCGGTTGGCAGGACGATGCCGCCGAGCCTGCCTGCCCAGAGTTCGGGGTCCGATTTCACGGTGAAATCGGTCGGTGCCTCATGGCGGTGCATCGCCAGTATCGCGTGTGTGTTTTCATGCCCATAGGTGGCTTCGAGGCGTTCGAACAGCCAGTCCGGCGCGTCGATGTTCTGCGCAAGAGCGGCGGGCAGGGCACGCTCCTTGCGCCGGCCTATCTCACGTAGCACAGCGTTGACGAGGCTGGCGAAGCGTGCGGTACGCGGATCGGAACGGGCATGGCTGACCGCCAGATCGACGGCGGCGCTGTCGGGCACATCGAGAAAGAGCATCTGTGCCGCCCCGACATGCAGTATATGCGACAGCGATCTGGCATTGTCCGGCAGAGGGCGATCCAGCCGCGCCGAGATCAGCGCGCCGATGGTTACATGGAAGCGCAGCGCCGTGGACAAGATGGCGCGCACCAGCGCGCGGTCGCGCATGTCGAGCGCAAGATATTGCGGATGGCCGTGGTCGTTGTCCGTCAGCCCGTCGAGGGAGGTTCGCGCATCGATAATCGCCGCAAGCAGGCGTGCTGCCACCTTCCGTGCGGCAAGGCCGGGCTGCTGGCCGTCTACCTTGGGCGTTTCGGCTGGTCGCGGCCTGCCGGCACCGGACCGGCGGGCCGGAGAGGCACTCACCGGCGCCGCCCGGTGCGCGGTCCCGTGGGGTTGCGGCCCCAGGGATTGGGAGCCGGAGGCGAAGGCGGCGCGGCATCCTCGGCCGGCGCGGCGCCCCACGGGCCGGTGTTGCTGTCCGTTGCAGGGGAGTCTTCCGATGGTCGAACCGGCGCCTGCGGGCGGTTGCGCGGGGCAGCGCCTCCGCCGGAGGCCCCCGCGAACTCGGCTTCCATCGCCTGAAGCGCCGCGATGCGGTTCTCGGTTGCGGGATGCGTGGAGAACAGATTGTCCATGCGCTGGCCGGACAGCGGATTGACGATGAAGAGATGCGCGGTGGCCGGGTTGCGCTCGGCGTCCTCGTTGACGATGCGCGCGGCGCTGCCGGCGATCTTGTTGAGGGCCGAGGCGAGCCAGAGCGGGTTGTCGCAAATCTCCGCGCCGCGCCGGTCGGCAGCATATTCGCGGGTGCGGCTGATCGCCATCTGCACGATCATGGCCGCAAGGGGAGCGACGATGATCGCTACCAGAACGCCGATGAAGCCGAGCGGATTGTTGTTGTCCCTGTTGCCGCCGAAAAAGAACGCGAAATTGCCGAGCATGGAGATGGCGCCGGCCAGAGTGGCGGTGATCGTCATGGTCAGCGTGTCGCGGTTCTGCACGTGGGCAAGCTCGTGGGCCATGACGCCTGCAACCTCCTCGGGCGTCAGTCTTTCGAGGAGGCCCGTAGTGGCCGCGACAGCCGCGTTCTGCGGGTTGCGGCCCGTAGCGAAGGCGTTGGGCTGCGGATTCTGGATCAGGTAGACCTTGGGCATGGGCAGGCCGGCGCGACCGGCCAGATCGCTCACGATGCGGTAATATTCGGGCGCGTTGCGTTCATCGACCTCGACGGCATGGTGCATCCTGAGCACCATCTTGTCGGCATTCCAGTAGCTGAACAGATTCATGCCGGCTGCGATGAGGAATGCAATCGTCATGCCGCCCGACCCGCCGATCAGGTACCCGACGCCCATGAAGAGCGCCGTCATGAATGCGAGTAGCATTCCAGTGCGTATGACGTTCATGCATGTCTCCCTGCGCGCCAGCGGGTTTCCGATCTGCTGTGGCATATAATAGGATGGGTGGAGAATTTCCGCGATTCAATATCGGCGCAGACAGGAATCCGATGACAGATATTTCCTCCAAGCAATCGCCTAAGCCCGCGGACGGCGGTTCGCAACCCGCGCCGGCGCGCGAGCTTCCCCCCGCGGCACAGCGGGCGCTGGCCGAGGCGGCGGCGCGGCGCGCGGCGGAACCTCGTGTGGAGCGTCCGAAGGAACTCGGCGGGCCGAAAGGGCCGGAGCCAGTGCGTTACGGTGACTGGGAGATCAAGGGCCGGGCCAGCGATTTCTGATAACCTCTTGGCGATCACATTTTCCGCAGGCCGGAACCCTCGGGCAGCATCTGTCGTTTGACCGTTATTCAACCGTCAGCGCAGGTTTCCCGCCATGCACATCAGACTCGGCTACGAGATCGCTATCGAATGCGATCAGCCCACCCCGATCTTCTCACTTCTCGAAATCCACAAGGACAGGAAAGCGGACATCGCGCAGGAGACGCTTGTGCGAACCGTGCCGACGGATATTCAATCGCGGCTGTATGAGGACAGATACGGAAATTTTTGCCGCCGCTTCATGGCTCCGGCTGGAAACATGCGCATCTTCTACGATGCGACGATCGTCGATCCGGGCGAGCCGGATGCGCAAGCGCCCGGCGCCAGGCAGGTGCCGGTAGAGGAATTGCCGGACGACGCCATCGTCTACCTGCTTGGCAGCCGATATTGCGAAACCGACATTCTGAGTGACATGGCGTGGAAACGTTTCGGCCACATCGAATCCGGCTGGGACCGCGTGCAGGCGATCTGCGACTATGTGCATGAGCGCATCGCCTTCGGCTATGGCTACGCGCGCTGCACCCGGTCGGCGGCGCAGGCGCATGACGAGCGCGTCGGCGTGTGCCGCGACTTCGCCCATCTCGCCATCGCGCTCTGCCGCGCCGTCAACATTCCCGCCCGTTACGTGAACGGCTATCTGGGCGACATAGGCGTGCCCGCAGACCCGGCACCGATGGATTTCTCGGCATGGTTCGAGGCTTATGTGGGCGACCGCTGGTATACGTTCGACGCACGCCACAATGTTCCGCGAATCGGACGCGTGGTTATCGCGCGCGGGCGCGACGCGACCGACGTGCCGCTGCTGCATACGTTCGGCCTTCACCGGCTGACCTACTTCAAGGTCTGGACCTATGAGCAGGAAGCCTATCCCGACACGCCGCCGATGCACGGTCTGGACAGGACGCTGACCGCCAGCATCCTTGCGTGATGAGCGGAGCGCATCGGACGGCGCGCTTGCAGACGAGCACGATATAGGAATATATTCCGCAGAGATGCGGAGTATATGATGAAAGGTCTGCTCGCCGCGCTCGTTTTGGCCCTCATGCCGGCCACGTGCGCGCACGCCTCGAAAAATGCGCTGGCAGGCCCGGTGCCGGTGGAGGTGCTGAGGGTCATCGACGGCGACACTTTCGTCGCGAAGGCGCATATATGGCCGGGCCATTCGGTCGTCACGAGCATTCGAGTGAGAGGCGTCGATGCGCCTGAACTTCGCGGCCGTTGCGCAGCGGAGCGCGGCGCTGCCCGCAAGGCGAAAGCAGCCTTTGCGGGATTGCTTTCGGCAGGGTCCGTTTTCATCCGCAACATTGACGGAGACAAATATTTCGGCCGCGTGGTGGCCGATGTGTACGCCGGACAGGGAAAATCGGCCTCCGATGCCCTCCTTGCCGCCGGCCATGCGCGTCCCTATGGCGGAAAGACACGCGAAGCATTCTGCAAGAAGCGATAAAATGTCCCGGATCGGGACATTCCCACGTCGCGGTGCAGGGCAGAATCGTCCCATGCGCGCAGACATGGTTTCCAGCCGGTAAAGGCTTCGACAGCGGGCCTGAATTGTTAAGTCTGTATTTACCCTGCGTGAAGGCGTGCCTCCGAAGATTCAATGGGTTAAGGATGTTGGGCCGCTTGAAAGGCCGCGTTCGGGCCGTTCCGGCAGGCATCCTGCACCTTGTTTCCCGTCAGGGCGGCATTGTCGCGAAGGGAGACAATCGATGCGGGCAGGAACGAGGATCGAAAGGGCGGTGGCGCGTTTCGCAAAAGCGCGCGAGGGAAATTTCGCGGCGATGATGGCTGTGACATGCGGCGTGCTCGCGCTGTCCGTAGGCTACGGGATCAACACCGCGCAGATGGCGCTTGCCCGCTCAGGGCTGCTCGCGGCGCTGGATTCCGCCGTGACCTCGACCGCGCGGGACCTGACTACCGGCGTGATCAAGGAGAAGGACGCTCCCCGGATCGTCCAGGCATTCCTGCTCGCCAATGGCGACCGCAGTTTCATGAATCCCGGCGACATCACGCTCGACAGTCTTGTGATCGATCCGCATCGCGGCACGGTTTCCGCGCAGGCGAGCATCGACGTGGACATGCTGTTTCCGCTTTTCGGTGCAGAGAACCGGCAGAAGATCACCACGCAATCCGCCTCGCTCTATTCCGACAAGAAGATCGAGATCGCGATGATGCTGGACGTCACCGGCTCGATGGGCGGCCAGAAGATCAAGGATCTCAAGGCCGCTGCGACGAATGCCGTGGACCTGCTTCTGCAAGGCCAGGATGCAAGCGATCCGCGTATCAGGGTGTCGCTTGTCCCCTATGCCGAGGCAGTCAATGTGGGCAAGCTGGCCGACGAGGCGGTATTTGTCGAGAGAAAGAACGCGTCGGAGCTGCCGCCGCGCATCGGCGCCAGCCGGAAGGAGATCCGCGACAATACCGGCTCGCGCACCGACAATTGCGCCACCGAGCGCAAGGACCCGAGCCTGAAGGCGGATTTCAGCGATGACGGGCCGAATACGGAACGAGAGAAGGCCGGCGACAGGAATTATCGCTATCTGGCCAAAGTGAACCGCGACGACAGGCTGGGCTCATGCCCCGGTGCGACGGTTGAACCGCTGAGCGCCGATGCGAAGAAGCTCAAGGAAACGATAGGCAAGTTCTCGGCCAACGGCGTCACGGCGGGCGGCATCGGTATCCAGTGGACCTACTACATGCTGTCGTCGAAATGGCGTCAGGCCATCCAGAATGCGCGTCTGGGCGACGGTCCCGCCGATTTCGACCGCAAGAAGGTGGCCAAGATCGCGATCCTGATGACCGACGGCCAGTTCAACACCGCTTTCGCGGGCGTGTCGGGCGGCGACACCTCAAGACAGGGAACGAAGGCGCGCTCCTACGCGGAAGGGCTTTGCGGTGCGATGAAGAACGATGGCATCGAGATATTCACCATCGGCTTCGATCTCGACAACAGGAGCATGAGCCGGGAAGAACGGGAGCAGGCCAAGGGCGTGCTGCGCGATTGCGCCTCGCCCGATATCTCCACGATCAAGCACTTCTACGAGGCATCGACCGGCGAGGAACTGGACGCCGCCTACAAGGAGATCATCCGCAACACGGAACGGCTCTACCTGACGATGTAGGCTGAAAAAGCAAAGGCCGCTCCCGGAGGAGCGGCCTCGTGCTTTCGCTGCTGGCGCGGCCCTGGCGACGGCCCGAAGGCGTCAGCCGCGCATCACGCCGGTTTCAGGAAGGCTGCTTCCCGAAAGGACGATCCGCCGAGACCACGCAATGCAACACGAAATCACTCGACATCGGATCACCTCCTTTCAGCTTGTTGAACACCGCCTAAGAATGGGAGTTCGTATAGGTTTTGGCAAGGGCAGCTCTTCCGACGATATTCTGCCAAAGCTACTTGCGTTGGGGAGGGGCAGGAATGGGTGCGGGATATTTATTCGCTGGAATGCTGGCATTTTTGTTCTGGACGCCAGCGCAGGCCGATGAACCGGAAACGCAAATCAACGTGGAGTTTGCGCAGGCTGCGCGAAGCTGCAAGCATGTGAATTCCTGCCGGGAGGCGGTCGAGCTCTGGTGCGGCGGATATTCCCGGGCGGATGCCGACAAGGACGGCATCCCATGCGAGAACATTTGCCGGAGCAAGGAGCAAGTCGATCGAATCCGCGAGGAAATCGGCTGCTGAGTCCCTCCGTCCGGGAGGAAAGCCGGTTCCTTACGCTCTCTTATTCTGCCGGTTGACCACAAGATCGTCCACCACAGCCGGGTCCGCCAGCGTCGAGGTGTCGCCCAGCGCGCCGTAATCGTCCTCCGCGATCTTGCGCAGGATGCGGCGCATGATCTTGCCGGAGCGCGTCTTGGGCAGGCCGGGCGCGAACTGGATCAGGTCCGGAGAGGCAATGGGGCCGATCTCGCCGCGTACATGGGCGACAAGCTCCTTCCTCAGTGCGTCGGAGCCGCTTTCCCCTGCCATCAGGGTTACGTAGCAATAGATGCCCTGGCCCTTGATGTCGTGCGGGTAGCCGACAACCGCGGCCTCCGACACCTTGTCGTGAGAGACAAGAGCGGATTCGACCTCGGCTGTGCCGAGACGGTGGCCGGAGACGTTCAGCACGTCGTCCACGCGGCCTGTGATCCAGTAGTAGCCGTCCTCGTCGCGGCGGCAACCGTCGCCGGTGAAGTATTTGCCCTTGTAAGTGGAGAAATAGGTTTGCACGAAGCGGTCGTGGTCGCCATAGACGGTACGCATCTGGCCCGGCCATGAATCGGTGATGCAGAGATTGCCGTCGCCCGGACCTTCGATGACCTTGCCCTCGCCATCGACGAGCTGCGGCTGCACCCCGAAGAAAGGCCGTGTCGCGGAACCGGCCTTCAGGTCGGTCGCGCCGGGCAGGGGAGTGATGAGGATGCCGCCGGTTTCGGTCTGCCACCAGGTATCGACGATGGGAACGCGGCTGTCTCCCACCACCTTGTAGTACCATTCCCATGCCTCGGGGTTGATAGGCTCGCCCACCGATCCCAGCACCTTGAGGCTCTTTCGCGAGGTCTTGGTCACATGCTCGTTGCCCGCGCCCATCAGCGCGCGCAGCGCCGTGGGCGCGGTATAGAAGATGTTGACCTGATGCTTGTCGATCACCTCCCAGAAGCGGGAGAGCGAGGGATAGTTGGGCACGCCCTCGAACATCAGCGTGGTCGCGCCGTTCGCGAGCGGGCCGTAGACGATATAGCTGTGGCCCGTCACCCAGCCGACATCGGCGGTGCACCAATAGATATCGCCGTCGTGATAGTCGAACACATATTGATGCGTCATCGACGTGTAGACGAGATAGCCGCCGGTCGTGTGCAGCACGCCCTTGGGCTTTCCGGTCGAGCCCGATGTGTAGAGAATGAAAAGCGGGTCTTCCGCCTTCATTTTTTCCGGCGGGCAATCGGGTTTCGCTGCGGCAACCTCATCATGGTACCAGAGGTCGCGGCCGGGCGCCCATCCGATCTTGCCGCCGGTGCGGCGCACGACCAGCACCTTGTTCACGATCAGGTGCTGGCGGGCTGCGATGTCGATGGCCTTGTCGGTATTGTCCTTGAGCGGGATTGGCTTGCCGCCGCGCAGGCCCTCGTCGGCAGTGATGATGAAGGTCGATTGCGCATCGACCAGACGGCCGGCCAGCGAATCGGGCGAGAAGCCGCCGAAAACCACCGAATGGATCGCGCCGATGCGCGCGCAGGCGAGCATGGCGTAAGCCGTCTCGGGAATCATCGGCATGTAGATGGTAACGCGGTCGCCTTTCCTGACGCCGTGGCTTTTCAGCACGTTGGCGAGGCGGCACACATGATTGTGCAGTTCTCGGTAGGTGATCTTGCGGTCATCATAGGGATTGTCGCCTTCCCAGATGATCGCCACCTGATCGCCGCGCTTCTTCAGATGCCGGTCTATGCAATTGTGCGAGACATTGGTGACGCCGTCCTCGAACCATTTGATCGAGACCTTGCCCTTGAAAGAGGCGTTCCGCACCTTGGTGTACGGCTTGAACCAGTCGATGCGCTTGCCATGCTTGCCCCAGAACCTGTCGGGATTGGAAACGCTTTCCCTGTACCATTTCAGATAGGTTTCATTGTCGATCAGGGCGCGCTTCTTCCAGGCGGCCTTGACCTTGTGGATATGCACTTGCGACATGATTCCTCCCCTCGGGCCCGGCGCTAACGGGTTATCGCATCGCTCCGCGAAAGCGACGCCTGCCGTGCCGTCCAGTGTATTATTAGCATTTGGCCGGACGCCACAACATTAGACCAAGGGTTTGCAGGTGCGGCGGGCCGACGCAACACGCTTTTCGTTAGCATCCATCTCTGTCGGCTGCTAACATATTGAATTCACGTGAATTTATGTATTTGTTTGCGAAATTTCGATAGACGGCAACGCAATCGGGCTGCACATTGGCCTGTGTGGAGGATCAACAGCAGCGGGGAGTTGCTTCCATGCGCGACCACTCGGAAACGGAACTGATGCTGAAAGGCTATGGCCTGACGACAGCGAAGATTCTCTATCGCATGCCGGATCATCCGCATCTCCTGCAGAGCTATATCTGGCAGCATTACGATCTGGCCCCGAAGTTCCCGGAACTCTACCGCTTCCTCGATTTCTGGCAGGAGAAGCTGGATGGGCCGCTCCACTCCGTCAGTTACACCCATCGCAAGCTGATCTCGCCCACAGAATGGCGCAACGTCACGGGCGAGCTGGTGCTGCAATGAAAGAGAGCCGGCCCTGCGCCGGCTCCCTTGTGCACCGCTACTTCGCGACGAATGGCTCGGGACGGCGGCCCGCGCCCTGACGTTCGAGCATCCAGCCCGGATATTCCGGCGGCAGCGCACTCACGGCGTCGAGCGCGGCCAGGTCGTCGGCGTCGAGATCCAATTCCGCCGCGGCCAGATTCTGCTCAAGCTGGTCGAGACGGGTTGCGCCGATGATGACGCTCATCACGAAAGGCCGCGACAGCACGTAAGCCAGCGCGACAGTGGCTACGCTGGCGCCATGTTTTTCGGCGATCCGGCGCATCTCGGCCACGCAGGCCCAGGCACGGTCCTCGTCCACCGGAGGGAAGTTGAAGGCGGCACGGCGGCCCTCGCCATTGCCGGGCGCGCCGGGGCCGTATTTGCCCGACAGCAGCCCACCTGCCAGCGGCGACCACACCATCAGACCGAGCTTCTCTTCCTTCAGCAGCGGAACGAGATCGCGTTCCAGATCGCGTCCGGCGATGGAATAGTAGGCCTGCAACGTCTCGAACCGCGCGAAGCCGCGCCGCTCTGAAATTCCAAGCGCCTTGGCGATGCGCCATGCCTGCCAGTTGGAAACGCCGACATAGCGGACGAGGCCGCGCGAGACGAGATCGTCCAGAGCCCGCAGCGTCTGCTCGATCGGCGTTTCGGTGTCGGTACCGTGCAATTGGTAAAGGTCGATATGGTCCGTCTGGAGCCGTTCCAGGCTGGCCTCGACCGAATCCATGATGTGGCCGCGCGTGGAGCCACGGTCATTCGGGCCTTTGCCCATGACGCCATGCACCTTCGTGGCGATGACGACATCCTGCCGCCGGACGCCGAGATTTTTCAACGACTGGCCGAGGATGCGTTCCGATGCGCCGGAAGAGTAGACATTCGCGGTGTCGATGAAATTCACGCCGGCGGCCAGCGACCGTTCGACGATGCGGTCTGCTTCGTCCTGCCCGAGCTTGCCGATCATCCCGAGATTGGTGGAGGGATCGGCGTCGCCAAAGGTCATCGTCCCGAGGCAGATTTCGGAAACGAACATGCCCGTCGTCCCAAGGGGATTGTATTTCATGGGGGAGCCTCAAAATTTGCGGATTGCGCAACAGGGAATTGTGCATTGCAAAAATAGGTTCAAGCAGCCGGGTGTTCCACCTCTGGCATTATCGTTGTGTCCGGCTGGACCGAACGACGGTGTCAGTTCTGCCGGCGGGCCATGAAGGCCAGCTTCTCGAAGAGATGCACGTCCTGCTCGTTCTTGAGCAGAGCGCCATGCAGCTTGGGCAATGCGTTTTTCGGATCGGCCCGCAAATCGGCGGGATCGACGTCATCGGCCACGAGCAGGCGAATCCAGTCCAGTGCCTCGGAGGTCGAGGGCTTCTTCTTGAGGCCCGCGACCTCGCGTATCTCGTAGAACTGGGTAAGCGCGGCGCGGACGAGGTTCTGCTTGATGCCGGGATAGTGGACCTCAACGATCTTCTCCAGCGTGCCCGCTTCCGGGAAGCGGATGTAGTGGAAGAAGCAGCGGCGCAGGAAGGCGTCCGGCAATTCCTTCTCATTGTTGGAGGTGATGATGACGATGGGGCGCTGAACGGCGCGGATCGTCTCGCCGGTTTCGTAGACGTGGAATTCCATCCGGTCGAGCTCCTGCAGGAGATCGTTCGGGAACTCGATGTCGGCCTTGTCGATCTCGTCGATCAGCAGCACCACCTTGCGGTCGGCGGCGAAAGCCTCCCACAATTTGCCGCGCCTGATGTAGTTGCGGATGTCGTTGAAGCGGTCGTCGCCGAGCTGGCTGTCGCGCAGGCGCGATACCGCATCATATTCGTAGAGGCCCTGCTGCGCTTTGGTCGTGGATTTGACGTGCCATTCGATCAGGTCGAGTTGCAACGCGGCGGCAAGCTGGCGGGCAAGCTCGGTCTTGCCGGTGCCCGGCTCGCCCTTGACCAGCAACGGCCGCTCCAGCGAGATTGCCGCGTTGACGGCCACCATCAAATCCTTGTCGGCCACATAGGCGGCCGTGCCTTCGAAGCGCATCGGAAATTCCTTCACCTGTATATGGCTGCGACCCTAAAGCATCGTTCCGGAATTCGGAATCGATTTTCGGCCAGGAATGATCGCGGGAAGAGCGTCATAAAATCATGGCGGCGCAAACCCTCACGCCCTATATTCGCAAGCGGCGGTCTGCGCTTCCCGACAGGAGAAACTTTTCCCCGGGGCCTTATCGATCCTTAGGGAGCTGTCCCTGACCGGGCCCGTGGGTTCGGACATACGGCGCCCACCTACTTTGTAGGCTCCCGGGATCGACCTCTCCATCGGTCGTCGCGGATCGCCGCTTCAATGGTTCAATTGGGGGTTCAGTTAGGAAAGCAGCTCGCGGGAATGGCCGGCCAAACGGCGTCGTCGCAGCCGGCAGCCTTCTGTTGTGCCTTGAATTCCGCGCTTACCGGCCCTGTCACCATCGGATCGACGCCATAGGCGGCATCGGGGAACATCTGCTCCGCGAGCGTGGCTATCCGAGGTTCCTCGGGGCGGGTTTCCGCCGAAGCGGGACCACGGGCATTCCCCGACGACAGGCCAAACGCGCCCAGCAGCGCCGCCGCGACGGCGGCAATGCGGATTTTTCGCTTCTGGTCGGACAGGGACGCCATGACGCTCCAACGCGGACAGGAGCCGGGAGTTCCGGCAGTTTGACGGATTCTTAACGGTCCCTTGGTTAAGGACCCGTTTACGAACCACCCCTTTCGCAACTGCAAAAAAAGCTGTAAGAGCGCCGCGAACGCAGCAGCCGCGCCTCTATGCGCCGGCCACAATCCCGAGACGCTCCAATGAACCTTCGAAACATCGCGATCATCGCGCATGTCGACCATGGCAAGACCACGCTCGTGGACGAACTGCTCAAGCAGTCCGGCTCCTTCCGCGAGAATCAGCGCGTAGCCGAACGCGCGATGGACTCCAACGATCTCGAAAAGGAGCGGGGCATCACCATCCTTGCCAAGGCCACCTCGGTGGAATGGAAGGATACGCGCATCAACATTGTCGATACGCCCGGCCACGCCGATTTCGGCGGCGAGGTGGAGCGCATCCTGTCGATGGTGGACGGCGCGATCGTGCTTGTGGATGCGGCCGAAGGACCGATGCCGCAGACGAAGTTCGTCGTCGGCAAGGCGCTGAAGGTCGGGCTGCGTCCCATCGTGGCTATCAACAAGATCGACCGGCCCGATGCGCGCCATATCGAAGTGGTGAACGAGGTGTTCGACCTGTTCGCCGCCCTGGATGCCACCGACGAGCAGCTCGATTTCCCGATCCTCTATGGCTCGGGCCGTGACGGGTGGATGGCAGAGGCGCCGGAAGGGCCGAAAGAGAACAGGCTAGCGCCGCTGTTCGATCTCGTGCTGAAGCATGTGCCGGCACCGAAGGTGGAGCCCGGCCCCTTCCGCATGATCGGCACTTTGCTCGAAGCCAATCCCTTCCTGGGACGCATCATCACCGGCCGCATCGCGTCGGGTTCGCTGAAGTCCAACCAGGCCGTGAAGGTGCTGCACCGCGACGGCTCGCTCGTCGAGAGCGGCCGCGTTTCCAAGATCCTTGCCTTCCGCGGGCTGGAGCGCCAGCCGATCGACGAGGCGCAGGCGGGGGACATCGTTGCGATTGCGGGTCTTTCCAAGGGCACCGTCGCCGACACGTTTTGCGATCCCTCGGTGAACGAGCCGATGCAGGCGCAGCCCATCGATCCGCCGACCGTCACCATGTCCTTCCTCGTCAATGATTCGCCGCTTGCGGGCACCGAAGGCGACAAGGTGACGAGCCGCGTCATCCGCGACCGGCTGCTGCGCGAGGCGGAAGGCAATGTCGCGTTGAAGATCGAGGAATCCACCGAAAAGGATTCCTTTTTCGTTTCCGGCCGCGGTGAGTTGCAGCTTGCGGTGCTGATCGAGACGATGCGCCGCGAGGGCTTCGAGCTAGCGGTGTCGCGTCCGCGCGTCGTCATGCAGAAGGACGAAAGCGGGCAGCTTCTCGAACCCATCGAGGAGGTGGTCATCGACGTGGACGAGGAGCATGCCGGCGTCGTCGTGCAGAAGATGAGCGAGCGCAAGGCCGAGATGGTCGAACTGCGCCCCTCGGGCGGCAACCGCCAGCGGCTGGTGTTCCACGCGCCGACGCGCGGGCTGATCGGCTATCAGTCGGAGCTTCTCACCGACACCCGCGGCACCGCCGTGATGAACCGCCTGTTTCATTCATACCAGCCCTACAAGGGTGAGTTGCCGGGCCGCACCAACGGTGTGCTCATCTCCAATGATGCGGGCGAGTCCGTGGCCTATGCGATGTGGAATCTGGAGGAGCGCGGGCCGATGGTCATCGATCCGGGCGTCAAGGTCTATCAGGGCATGATCATCGGTATCCATAGCCGCGACAACGATCTCGAGGTCAATGTGCTCAAGGGCAAGAAGCTGACCAACGTCCGCGCCGCGGGCAAGGACGAGGCCGTCAAGCTGACTCCCCCGGTGCGCATGACGCTCGAACGCGCGCTTGCCTGGATTCAGGATGACGAACTGGTCGAAGTCACGCCGAAGTCGATCCGCCTGCGCAAGCTTTATCTCGATCCGAACGAGCGCAAGCGTTTCGAGAAGAGCAAGACGGCCGGCGCGGCCTGACGGGTCGTTTCACCGGGAGCGTTCTAGAAGCGGAACGTCCAGAACAGGCAGGCAAGCGTTGCCGCGAGGAATAGGACGAAGCCTATCGAGCGCGAGAGGACGTTGCGGCGCAGCTCGTTGAGCAGGAAGTGGCAGCCGATCGTTGCTGCTGCGAAGGCGAACTGCCAGTCGGCGAGCGCCCATAAAGCGGCGCGCTGGCCGAACGCGGCTTTCGCGGCCAGAATACCGGCGATGGCCGCAAGCAGCGCGATGGCTGTCCAGAACAGTTTGTCCGTCGCATGGACCAGGACAAAGCTCGCCGCCCGCATCGGCAGTATCATCAGCAGCAACGCGGACAGGAAGTAGAGCGCGGCAATCGGAATGAATGTCGTGGCGCTGGCGATACCGTCGAGCCGTCGCAATCCCGCGGCTCCATGCGGATAGCCCTTCTGCGCCACCGCGAGGCTGAGTGCTGCCAGCGCAGCCGACAGCAGGGCGATGAGGACGAAGCTCGACAGGGCTCTGGTCACGGCAATTTCTCCCAGGCGGGCATATGGAAAATCAAATCGTTCCGAAGTCTTGAGGTGGTGATCCCGACAGGATTCGAACCTGTGACCCTCAGATTAGGAATCTGATGCTCTATCCTACTGAGCTACGGGACCACGCGGGCAGACATAGCGTCTCGGCGGGGATTCGCCAAGCGCCTTCGGCATCTGCGATCAGCCGGCGAGGCTCTTCTCCGCCAGCCGCACCCAATAGCTGACGCCATAGGGAATCGCCTCGTCGCTGAAATCGTAGGCGGGATGGTGAAGGCCGGCGGAATCTCCGTTGCCGATGAAGATGAAAGCTCCGGGACGGGCTTCCAGCATATAGGAGAAATCCTCGCCGCCCATCATGGGCTGGGTGGACGGGTCGACATTGGACGGGCCGGCGACATCCACCGCCACGCCGGTGGCAAAATCGGTTTCCGCCGCATGATTGAAGGTGACGGGATAGTTGACGTCGATCCGCACTTCGGCGGTCGCGCCGTTGGCTGCCGCGATACCTTCGCAGATAGTGCGGAAGGTGCGGTAAGTCCTGTCGGCCACTTCCTGCCGCAGCGTGCGGATCGTCCCCCCGAGGCGAAGTTCCTGCGGGATGATGTTGTGTGCCTCGCCGGCATGAATCTTGGTGACGGACACCACGACGGAATCGAGCGGATCGGTGATGCGCGAGGCTAGCGTCTGCAACGCCAGCACCATCTGGCTTGCCGTCACGATTGGGTCGATCGTGCCGTGCGGCATTGCCGCATGTCCGCCCTTGCCCTTCACCACGATGTCGAACTCCGTGGTGGCCGCCATGATCGGACCGGGCCGGATGGCGAACTGGCCGATGGGCAGGCCGGGCAGATTATGCATGCCGAACACCTGCCCGATGCCGAAGCGTTCCATCATTCCGTCGCGGACCATCGCCCTGCCGCCTGCGCCGCCCTCCTCCGCAGGCTGGAATATGACCGCCACCGAACCACGGAAGTTCCGCGTCTCGGCGAGATATTTCGCGGCGCCCAGCAGCATCGCGGTGTGCCCGTCGTGACCGCAGGCGTGCATACGGCCCGGAATGGCCGATGCGTAGGGCTTGCCGGTGATTTCCTGCAGGCGCAGCGCATCCATGTCGGCGCGCAGACCGATGGTGGGGCCGGGACCGCCATTGCCGCGAATCACCCCGACAACGCCTGTACGCCCGATGCCGGTCGCAACCTCGTCGCAGCCGAAAGCGCGCAGCTTCTCCTCGACGAAGGCGGCGGTACGCTGCACATCGTAGAGGATTTCCGGCATTGTGTGCAGATGACGCCGCCAGCCGGCGACTTCCTCCTGCATCTCGGCGGCCCGGTTCAGGATTGGCATGTCGCTCCGCTTTCGGCTCCGCAAGCCCGAATGGCGTGCGCTGACGTTTCCTTGCGCGATTGTGATGCGGTCGGCTTTGCCATTATGAGGTCATATAGGCTACATACGCAGCCGAAACGAAGCAGCATGGATTTACCGGAAGGTTCGCACCTGTCGACACGCGCGAATCTTAGTGAACCTTCAGACGGAACGGCAAGAGGCGATTTGGCTTTTCTGATGCGGACATGGATTAGACTCCCGTTGCTGGCGGCCGGTTTGATGGCAGCGGTGCTGGCTTCCATCGCTCCGGGGCTGGCCGGCCCCAGCATTGTCGTGGATGTCGGGACGGGCAAGGTTCTTTCTCAGGAAGACGCATTCCGCCGCTGGTATCCGGCGTCGCTGACCAAGATGATCACTGCCTATGTGGTATTCGATGCGATCAGGTCGGGCGAGATCAGCCTCAAATCGCCAGTGCGCATCTCCGCGAACGCGGCGAAGGAGCCGCCGAGCAAGATGGGTTACAAGCCCGGCTCGGTGCTGACCATCGACAATGCAATGAAGATCCTGATGGTCAAGTCGGCCAATGATGTCGCCACGGCGGTGGCCGAAAGCGTGGGCGGGTCCGAGCAGGCATTCGCCGCGCGGATGAACGCGGCTGCGGCTCGCCTCGGCATGACCGGATCGCATTTCGTCAACGCGCATGGCCTGCATTCGCCGGACCACTATTCCACGGCGCGCGATCTGGCGGTCGTGGCCATCGCGTTGCGCCGCGAGTTCCCGCAATATGCAGGCTATTTCGCGCTGGAGGCGATCAGTTCCGGCAAGAAGGTGATGCCGAACAACAATACGCTGATCGGCCGCTTTTCCGGCGCTGACGGGATGAAAACGGGCTATACGTGCGCCGCCGGCTTCAACCTGGCGGGTACCGCGACGCGCAACGGCCGCACATTGGTTGCAATCGTCATCGGCGAGCTCTCGACGGAGACGCGCGCGGAGAAGGCTGCAGAGCTGCTTACCAGGGGTTTTGCCACTCCGGGCTTTTCCGCGCCGCGTCTGGCGAACCTCCGGCCATCCGGAGGGGCGTTGCTGCGGCAGGCAACGGATATGCGTCCGGCTATCTGCACGGAGGAAGCGCGCAAGGCGCGCTTCGGGCATCGCGACGAGCAGGGCCGGCTGGTCATTCGCTCGCCCTATATCAGCGAACTCGACAGGCCGCGCCGCGTGATAGCGGTCGGGCTTGGCGGCGCTACCGGAACGGGTGGCGGCGGATCGGCGGCTGTCTACGCCAACGTGCCGATACCGACGCCGCGGCCGGACTACCGCCCGACGCTGGCGCAAGGCGGCTAGGCCGATGGAACCGCACGAGCCTGTGGCGGTATCGGTCCTGACGGGGTTCCTCGGGGCCGGCAAGACGACATTGCTGAACCGCCTGCTGCGGGATCCCGCCCTCGCCAATACCGCTGTCATCGTCAACGAGTTCGGCGAGGTTTCCATCGACCATCTGCTGGTCGAGCAGGCGAGCGACGGCGTGATCCAGCTTGCCGATGGCTGCCTGTGCTGCACGGTGCGCGGCGAGCTGGTCGATACGCTTGCCGATCTTCTCGATCGCGCGCAGACGGGACGCATCGCGCGGCTCGACCGTATCGTCATCGAAACGACCGGCCTGGCCGATCCCGTGCCGGTGCTGCAGGCATTGATGAGCCATCCCGTGCTCGCGCATGAATTGCGGCTGGACGGCGTGATAGCCGTCGTGGACGCGGTTCATGGCGCCGGTACGCTGGACAGGCACGAGGAGGCGCTGCGGCAGGCTGCTGTGGCCGACCGCATCGTGCTGACGAAGACCGATCTGCCGGAGGCACGTACGGACGCGCTGAGGGCGAGGCTCGCGGCGCTCAATCCGCGTGCGCCTGTCGTGGAGGCCGTGAGCGAGGCTTCCGCCACCGCCGCAGCCCTTTTCGATGCGGGATTGTGGAACCCCGCCACCAAGTCCGCAGACGTGGTGAGATGGCTGGGCGAAGCGGCGCAGCACGACCACGATCATGACGATCATCATCATGATCATCACCATCACCATGCGCATGGCGTGCACGACGAGCGTGTGCGCAGCTTCTCCCTGGTGCACGATGCCGCCGTTGCGTGGAACTCGATCGAGATGTTCCTCGATCTTCTGCGTGCGACGCAAGGCGAGCGGGTGCTGCGCATGAAAGGCGTCGTGCAGGTCGTGGAAGACCCGGACCGCCCGCTGGTTCTGCATGGGGTGCAGGGAATGCTGCATCCGCCGGCGTGGCTTGCGAACTGGCCCGAGGGGCCGCGGGGCACGCGCCTCGTCCTGATCGGCTACGATCTCGACGAGGATTATGTCCGAAGGCTTTTTGCCGGGTTCATGGGGCAGGTGGCGGTGGATACGCCCGACAAGGCTGCCCTTGCCGGCAATCCGCTGGCGGTGCCGGGCTTCACGCACTGACGCGCGAGAAACGCTGCAGGCTTTAGCCCGCCATGCCGCGTTCCAGCAGGAAGCGGTGGCCGCCGGCGACGGTTTCGGTCGCCAGCAATCTATGCCCGTTGTCGGAACAGAAGGCTGGAATGTCGATGACGGCCAGCGGATCGGTCGTCTCGATCCAGAGCTTCGCGCCAGGCGGCATTGCCGCCATGCGTTTTTTCGTCCGCAAGACCGGAAGCGGGCAGTTCAGCCCGCGAAGATCGTAGCTTTCGGGGGCACCCACGCTCAGATCCACGTCCTTACCCAATTCCGGCCAAGCCGCTATGCGGTTTTCGGGACCGTGCCCTAAAGCACGTCGCGATCTTTCCGATTCGCGTCATGTGCTTTAGCTTCCTGATTTTACGCATGTCTTTATCCCGAAACCGGTGCCCACTTTCGGGAGACACGCTTTAGCCGCCAAACAGACCCCAGAGCCGGCTGCGGCGAGGCTTTTCCGGCTGCTGTTCGCCGGCGCCGGCCGCCTGCTGCTCTGAAGATGCGGTGATTTCGGTCAGCTGCGGCTCATCCTGCGCAGCCTTCACAGGCGCGGGAGCGGGGGGCGTGGCCGGCGCTATGGAGGCTGTCGTCGGCTCGGGGCGTGGCGCTGGTGCGACCGCCATCATCGCAGGTGCTTCGGTCTGAAGCGACGGCGGTTCGCGCGAAACCTTCTCGCCGCGCGCCCGGCGGCGGGACCAGTCCGCGACCAGAGCCGCTTCCTTGAAACCCGCTATGGATGGAGCCGGGTTCAGTTTGCTGGCCGCCCCGTTGGTGAGAGCGGTGGTGAAAGCCTTCTCGAATGTGGACTGGTAGCTGCGGTAGGCGGTTTGCAGCGAGGCAGGCTGCGTCGCCACGGGGCAAGCGGCGGCGGCAGAGAACTTCGCATTCGCGTCCGCAATCTGATTGAAGACGTAGCGTTTGTCGCAGACGTCCACCTTCGGGGGTACTTTGGAGATCTCGAAGTGGTCGTAGCCTTCCTTCAGCATCTTCCAGAATTCGTAGTTCGGATCGTCCTTATAGCGCGCCATGTTGGTGGCGGTCATGCGAAAGGGGAACGCCTGGATCTGGAATTCCGTCTGGCCGCCCCGGAAAGCGTCGCGCGCGAAAGCGTAGATCTGCGCGATCTGGTCGTCCGTCATCGAATAGCAGCCCGCCGACGAGCATGCGCCATGCACCATCAGGTGCTGACCGCTGCGGCCGAGCGCGCGATCATAGGCGTTGGGGAAGCCGATATTGAACGACAGGTAATAGCTCGACTTGGGATTCATCTGGTGCGGGCGCACCGTGTAGAATCCCTCTGGCGCCTGGCGGTCGCCTTCCGTGAATTTCGGACCGAGCTTGCCCGACCATTTGCAGATGTCATATGTGGCCGCGAGGTCGTAGCGCCCGGTATCCTTCTGCTTCCAGACCTCCAGCACGCTCTCCTCCTTGAAGATGCGCACCATGATCGGCGAATTGCGGCTCATGCCTTTCGCCTTCATGGATTGCACCAGCTTGGGTGGAAGCTGCTTCTCGGCCTTCGGCGCGATGTCCTCGAAAGTGGCGTCGTTGCAGCCCGCGAGTGCGACTGCGGCGACGAGCATGGCGGCGCGGGCGTAGCGCGTAATCATCGGAATATCGATCGACCCTGTATCCCAAGGCGGGAGTTGCGTTTCCACGCATTTTCCCGCCAGTCCTGCCTCGGACGCTAAACCCGTTAAGCTTGAAAAAGGATTACCACAAGTTATCCCGAAAGCCTCTCACGCCAAAGTCATTGGAGGCAGACCGGGCAATTTTGTGGCGCGACCGAACGCCGCGCCGCCGATCAGAGATCGCGGCCGATGGCGAGAAACTTGTCGCGGCGATGTTCGCGCAGATCGAGGTCGGGCGCCGACAATTCACGAAGGCCGAGCGCGATCTGCTCGCCTGTCTCACGCATCACCGTCTCGCGGCCGCGATGGGCGCCGCCGAGCGGTTCGGGAATGATCGCGTCGATGATCTTCAGCCCGAGCAGATCCTGCGCGGTGATCTTCATGTTGGTGGCCGCGTCGCGGGCGCGGGTCGGATCGCGCCAGAGGATCGAGGCCGCGCCTTCCGGCGAGATCACCGAATAGATGGAATGTTCGAGCATGTAGACGCGGTTGGCGGTCGCGATCGCGATCGCGCCGCCCGAGCCGCCTTCGCCGATCACCACGGCCACCAGCGGCACGCGAAGGCCGAGGCAGGCGGACGTGGAACGGGCGATGGCTTCGGCCTGGCCGCGTTCTTCCGCGCCGATGCCGGGATAAGCGCCCGCCGTATCGACGAGGCTGATGACAGGGATGCCGAACCTGTCGGCCATTTCCATCACGCGAACGGCCTTGCGGTAGCCCTCGGGCCGCGCCATGCCGAAATTATGCTCCAGCCGCGTCTTGGTGTCGGAACCTTTTTCCTGCCCGATGACGGCAACCGATTCGCCGCGGAAGCGGCCGAAGCCGCAGATGATCGCCTTGTCTTCCCCATAGGTGCGGTCGCCGGCGAGCGGCGTGAAGTCGGTGATCAACTCGGAGATATAGTCGAGGCAATGGGGGCGGTCGGGGTGGCGGGCGACCTGCGCCTTCTGCCACGGAGCCAGCGCCTTGTAGAGGTCGCGCAAAGCGTCGCGCGAGCGTTTTTCCAGCCGTGCGATCTCGTCGGCGACGTTCACGCCTTCGCCGGATTCCGAAAGCCGCCTGAGTTCGAGTATCTGTCCTTCGAGGTCCTGAACGGGCTTCTCGAAATCGAGGTAGTTGTACATCGGTTCCCTATCTCGACCGGGACAAACACATCAATCGGCCGGTGGCGGCCGGCCGCTAGCCGGGTTTCACATAGCGATCAGGCTGCGGATCGGCAAGCGGGTGGCGCTCATTCACCAGTTGCACCAGCCTTGCTTCCAGCACATGGGTGTAGATCTGCGTTGTCGAAATATCCGAATGACCGAGCAATTGCTGCACGGCCCGCAGGTCCGCCCCGTTCTGGAGCAGGTGACTGGCGAAGGCGTGCCGCAGCACATGCGGGGACAGAGACGATGCCTTCAACCCGGCGCGGGCGGCGAGCGCCTTCAGGTCGCGCGCAAAGACCTGCCGGGCGAGATGGCCGCTTTCGGAGCGGGCCGGAAACAGATAGCGGCTGGAAGCGTATTCGGGCTGGGCCGCACGAGCCGCAAGCCAGGCTTTCATCGCGTCGCGCGCGCGCCCTGAAAGCGGGACGATGCGCTCCTTGCCGCCCTTTCCCTTCACCGTGAAAAATCGCTCGTCCCGCAAGGCGACCGAGAGGGGCAGGCTGACCAGTTCGGTCACGCGCAAGCCGGTTGCGTAGGCGACCTCCAGCAGCGCATGCATGCGCTGCGCCGCCTGCGGGTCCATGCCGGTCGGCGGTGCGCTTGCCTCCCGCGCCGCCAGATCGAGCAGCCTGCCGGCTTCGGTCTCGCCCATCGTCCTGGGCAATGGACGGCCTAGCCGAGGGCTGTCTATCGTGCCGGTGGGATCGTCGCCCCGCAGCCCCTCCGCATAGAGGAATTTGTAGAATTGCCTGAGGCATGAAAGCCGCCGCGCCTGCGAGGATGCGGCATAGCCTTCCGCCGCCATGCCTTCCAGATAGCGGCGCACTGCATCGGTGGGCGCGCCCGCGATGCCGCCCCACGCGCCGGAAAGCGTTTTCGCCGCATCTTCCAGATCGCGGCGGTAGGAGGCCAGCGTGTTGTCGCTTGCGCCGCGTTCGGCGCTCATCATTTCCAGAAAAGCCTCGATGCGGACCGAATCGCGCATGGTCAGGGATTGAGCTTTTCGGGTGGTATGCGAACGGTCATCTCGCCGGTATTGGGCTCGACAAACGTGGCGAGGGTGTACATGGCCCCATAGACGATGCCGACGATGATGGCGATGAAAGTAAGCAGGCGGAAAAGGGTGGGCATTCGTCCGTCTCGTCCCCGATGCTGGCCTGGGTCCGTCGCCACCCTTATGGGGCGCGACCCGGTTCATTTCAAGGCGACACCGGCGTCGGGCTGCTTGACGGGACTTGCCTTTTCATGTCGATACGCCCGGAAAGGCTTGCAATGTCCGATATCCATCTGCCGCCACACCATCGAACCGGCGCGCTCGCGGCGCGGCTGAACGGTCGCTCGATCGTTTTCGTCGGACTGATGGGAGCCGGGAAGACCGCAATCGGGCGCAAGGTAGCCGGCGCGCTGCATATCCCCTTCGTAGATAGCGATCATGAGATCGAGAATGCGTCGCACATGACCATTCCCGAGCTTTTCGAACGCTATGGCGAAGGCGAGTTCCGCGCGCTGGAGCAGAGGGTCATCGCACGGCTGCTCGCCGACGGGCCGCGCGTGCTGGCTACCGGCGGCGGGGCTTACATGAACGCCGAGACGCGGCGGGCGATCGCGGAATCGGGCGTTTCGATCTGGCTCCGGGCCGATCTGGATACGCTGATGGAACGGGTGTCGAAGAAGCAGAATCGTCCCCTCCTGCGGACGGCCGATCCGCGCGCGGTGATGGAGAAATTGATCGCAGAACGCTATCCGGTCTACGCGCAGGCGGATATTTGCGTGCACACGCGCAACGAGAAGCGCGAGGTCATTGCAGAAGAGGTGCTGGCGGCGCTCGACGCGTTTCTGACGGGCGAGGAAGGGCAGGGGATAGATGGGTGAATTGGACCGGGAAATCGTTCGCGTCGGCCTCGGCGAGCGCAGCTACGACATCGTTATAGGTTCGGGGCTTCTCGGAGAAGCGGGGCAGCGGATCGCGGCGCTGTCTCCCGGCGTCCGCGCGGCGATTGTGACCGATTCCAACGTCGCGGCGCATCATCTCGATACGTTGTCGCGGTCTTTGGGCGAAGCGGGGATCGAGCATGCCTCGCTGGTGCTGGAGCCGGGCGAAAAGACCAAGAGCTTCACCGGGCTGGAGCGCGCTGTCGATGGCATTCTCGACGCGCGGCTGGAGCGCGGCGACCTCGTGCTTGCCTTCGGGGGCGGGGTGATCGGCGATCTGGCCGGCTTCGCCGCGGGCGTGGTGCGACGCGGCATGCGGTTCGTGCAATTGCCGACCAGCCTCCTCGCTCAGGTCGATTCGTCGGTGGGCGGCAAGACGGGCATCAACACGCATCACGGCAAGAACCTCGTCGGCGTGTTCCACCAGCCCTCGCTGGTGCTGGCCGATACGGACGTGCTGGATACGCTGCCCACGCGCGAGTTTCGCGCGGGCTATGCGGAAGTTGCCAAATACGGACTGATCGACCGGCCGGATTTTTTTGCATGGCTGGAAAGGAGCTGGGGCGATGTCTTTGCCGGCGGGGCGGCGCGCATCCGCGCCATCGCCGAATCGTGCCGCGCCAAGGCAGATGTCGTCGCCCGCGACGAGCGGGAAACCGGCGACAGGGCGCTTCTCAATCTCGGCCATACCTTCGGTCATGCGCTGGAAGCCGCCACCGGCTATGACGGCGCGCGGCTCGTTCACGGCGAGGGCGTCGCCATCGGCATGGCACTGGCGCACCGCTTCTCCGCGCGGCTCAACCGTTGCAGCCCGGACGATGCGGAGAGGGTGGAGGCGCATCTGCGTGCTGTCGGCCTGCCGTGGCGGCTGTCGGACGTGCCTGGAGCCTTGCCGGATGCGGATGGGCTGCTCGCCTACATCGCGCAGGACAAGAAAGTGTCGCGCGGGGCGCTGACCTTCATCCTGACCGAGGGTATTGGCCGCTCGTTCATCGCCAGGAATGTTCCGACTTCGGAGGTGCTGTCCTTCCTGAAGGAGAACCTGCCGCGATGAACGCGGAAATATGGATCGAGATCGGGAGTGTCGCTGCGCTCGTCGGATTCTCCTTCCTGATTTCGGCGGCCAAGACCTGCTTTGCCGCAGTTTCACGCGCGCGCCTTGCCATGCAGGCGGATGCCGGCGTGCGGACAGCGTCGGCGGAGTGGCTGTTCGAGCGGAGAGAGCGGTTGGCCGGCGCGTTGCGGGCCGGCAATATTCTCCTGCCGGTTCTCGCTACGGTACTGGCGGTTCGCATCCTGCTCCATCTCTATGGGGAGGCAGGCGCCGCCTACGCCATTTTCGCGATGGCGGCGTTGATGCTTCTTGCGGATTTTCTTGCGCGCGCCTGGGCTGCCGCGCGGCCGCAGCGGGCTGTCATGCTGCTGACGCCGTTTGCGCGGTTCTGCCTGTTCGCATTCGGGTGGCTGGCGGCGGTCGCGGAGTGGCTGGCGCGCATGTGCCTGCGCATGTCCGGGATCGGAGCCGTCGGGGATGAGGTCCCCTTGTCCGCTCATGAGGAACTGCGGGATGCCGCAGCGGCGCTGCACAGGGGCGGCGCTTTCGTGAAACAGGACCGCGACCGGATCGGCGGCCTGCTCGACCTCGCCGAGCTGGAGGTTTCGGACGTGATGGTCCACCGCACGGCGATGCGCTCGATCAACGCCGACGATCCTCCCGACGCGCTCGTCCGCGAAATCCTGCATAGCCCGCACACGCGGATGCCGGTCTGGCGCGGTTCGACCGAAAACATCGTCGGGGTGGTGCATGCCAAGGACCTCCTGCGCGAACTGCACGACAATGACAACGACCTATCGCGGATCGACATCATGAAGGTCGCGCGGAAGCCCTGGTTCGTTCCGGACACGACCACGCTTCGGGACCAACTCAACGCCTTCCTCCGGCGGAAATCGCATTTCGCCATCGTGGTGGACGAGTATGGCGAGATGGAAGGGCTGGTGACGCTGGAGGACATCATCGAGGAGATCGTGGGCGAGATCGCCGACGAGCACGATGTGGACATGCAGGGCGTCAGGCAGCAGCCGGACGGGTCGGTGATCGTCGACGGATCCATCCCGATCCGCGATCTCAACCGGGCGCTGGACTGGCAGCTACCGGACGAGGAGGCCACGACGATTGCGGGGCTGGTGATCCACGAGGCTCAGACTATCCCGGAAGAAAAGCAGGCATTCACTTTCCACGGCAAGCGGTTCACGGTGCTGAAGCGCGAGCGGAACCGGATCATGCGGCTACGGATCAGGGCCGTACAGGAAGTCTAGAGCCTGATCCTAGAGCATTTCCGGCGAAAGCAGAATTGTCTCCAGTGCTCTATCTCTTTATCTCTTTGTTTTTGCGCAATTCCGGGCGCAAAACCGCTTCACACTTTGCTGGAATTGCTCTGGTCATCCAGCAGCGCCGGAAACCTGCCATGCAACCGCGTTTGCGGGGTTCGATGGCGACACGCGCACGCAGTCGCGCCCGGTGCGCTTGGCCGTATAAAGCGCCTGATCCGCGCGTCTGAAAAGATCGTCCGTCTTTTCGCCGGGCACCATCTGTGCGACGCCGAAGCTCGCCGTGCAGCGGCGATCCGCGGGCAGGCCATCGATGCTCATGGTCGAAAACGCTACACGGATGCTCTCGGCGAACAGGCGTGCTGCCGTCACGTCGGCATGTTCCAGCACCACGGCGAATTCCTCGCCGCCGATACGGCCCGCCAGATGCCTGCCCTCACCCGCGTTCCTCAGCATCCTGGCGAAACCGATAATGACATTGTCGCCCGCGCCGTGGCCGAAGCTGTCGTTCACCTGCTTGAAGCGGTCGAGATCGATAACCACCAACGCAAGGGGTACGCCGCGTTCCGCGGCGTTGGCCATCAGGCCGGCAATCCGTTCCTCGAAGCCGCGACGGTTGAGCAGCCCGGACAGAGGGTCCGTCTCCGATTGCGATTTCAGCTCCTCTATGACGTCGAGGGCGATGGCCGTGACCATGATCAGCGCCGATACGAGCAGGAAGAGCGAGGCGGAGAAGGTCAGCGTGATCCAGTAGAGGGAATCGTAGAAGCCGTCATAGTTGAGATAGGGACCTTCCACCCAGCTTACGATCAGCGGGCGCGGGAAAAATTGTACGCCCCAGAAAATCACTGCGCCGAGCAACAGATTGTCGATCAGGCGGCGATTGGGAACGGTCCGAAGCTCCACGGCGAGCAGCAGCGTCATCGTGCCAAACGTGAAATTGATGGCGTAGATGCGCCAGGTCAGGTCCGGGTCGATATAGAGGTACCATATCAGGACGGAGAGCCCGGCCACCGCGACCGTCATGATCGGCACGAGAGGCGGCTTCCTGCCATAACGTCCCAGACAACCGGCGATCAGCAGGATGGCGCCCACCACGAACAGCATGTTGGAAAGCAGCTTGGTGATGCCTAAGCCGAGCGGTGTCGTGAAATACTGGAACAGAAACGCAATCGCGAAGCTGAGAAGCGCGAAGCCGATTGTCGCGATGTAGCGGCGATGGCGCTGGTGCCGCCAGAGCAGAAAGAAGGTGGCAGAGAAAATAAGGGCTATGGCGGGATTGATCAGCGCAATGAAGAAGGTCGTACTCAATGCTGATACCCCGGCACACAGATCGCGTGCAGTCTAATAGGTAGGCCCAAACAAGCCGTTAAGCTCCGGATTCCGCTTCTTTCCAACTTTCGTCCGATCACCCAGAGAAAAACGGCGGACCGAAAGGCCCGCCGTCAAGCGTTCAAGCCGTTGCGTGCGCTATTTCCAATCGCGGATATCGACGAAATGGCCAGCGACGGCTGCGGCTGCGGCCATAGCCGGCGAAACCAGATGCGTGCGTCCCTTGAAGCCCTGACGTCCCTCGAAATTTCGGTTCGAGGTCGAGGCGCAGCGTTCATGCGGCTTGAGCCGGTCGTCGTTCATGGCGAGACACATGGAGCAGCCCGGCTCGCGCCAGTCGAAGCCCGCCGCCTTGAAGATCACGTCGAGGCCCTCGGCCTCGGCTTGCTGCTTCACGAGGCCGGAGCCCGGCACGATCATCGCGTTGACGCGCGGATTGACGGTCTTGCCCTCGACGACCTTGGCCACCGCACGCAGATCCTCGATGCGGCCATTGGTGCATGAGCCGATAAAGACGCGGTCGATCTCGATATCGGTGATCTTCGTGCCGGGGGTAAGACCCATATAGTCCAGAGCACGCTGCTTGGAAGCGCGCTTCGTCTCGTCGGCAATCTCGGCCGGATCGGGCACCACGCCCATGACCGAGGTCACGTCCTCGGGCGAGGAGCCCCAGGTGACGATGGGCGGCAGGTTGGCGGCATCGAGAACGACCACCTTGTCGAAATGCGCTCCTTCGTCGGTCTTGAGCGTCCGCCAGTATTCGACCGCACGGTCCCACGCCTCGCCTTTCGGTGCGCGGGGCTTGTCCTTCACATAGGCGAAGGTGATTTCGTCCGGTGCGATGAGGCCGGCGCGCGCGCCACCCTCGATACTCATGTTGCAGATGGTCATGCGGCCTTCCATCGACAGGGAGCGGATGGCCTCGCCAGCATATTCAATGACGTAGCCGGTGCCGCCGGCGGTGCCGATCTCGCCGATGATGGCCAGGATGATGTCCTTGGCGGTGACGCCGGGCGGCAGCTGCCCGTCAACGCGCACCAGCATGTTCTTGGCTTTCTGCTGGATCAGCGTCTGGGTCGCGAGGACGTGTTCGACCTCGGAGGTGCCGATGCCGTGCGCCAGCGCGCCGAATGCGCCGTGGGTAGAGGTGTGGCTGTCGCCGCAGACGATGGTCATGCCGGGCAGGGTGAAGCCCTGCTCCGGGCCGATGATGTGAACGATGCCTTGCCTGATGTCGGCGGCGTCATAATATTCCACGCCGAAATCGGCTGCGTTTTTCGCCAGCGCCTCGACCTGGATGCGGCTTTCCTCGTTCTTGATGCCGAGCTTGCGGTCGGGCGAGGTCGGCACGTTGTGGTCGACGACGGCGAGCGTCTTTTCGGGGTGACGGACCTTGCGGCCCGCCATGCGCAGGCCCTCGAATGCCTGCGGGCTGGTCACCTCATGGACGAGGTGGCGGTCGATGTAGAGAAGGCAGGTGCCGTCGTCCTGACGGTCAACGACGTGGTCGTCGAATATCTTGTCGTAAAGCGTGCGTGGCTGTTGCATGGCTGGCATCCGGTTTTTGGCTAAAGCGATGAAGACACGACCGCGGCGCGGTCGGGCTCGCGTGGCTCAGCGGAGTCGCGCGGTCAGCGCGCCGGAAATCCGCGCGTAGAAACGTGCCGGCAGGCGCTTGACGTCCTGCAGCACGAAACCCCGATAGGCCGGATGTCCGAAAAGCTCTTCCATGAGACGGCTCATATCAAGCTTTCAGCGGCGCCGCAATCGGCCCCGCATTGCCGCTTTTCACGGCGTGGAGCGCCTGAGGCTGTCAGGCGAAGGTGCCGTGACAATGCTTGTATTTCTTGCCGGAACCGCACGGGCAGGGCTCGTTGCGTCCGACCTTGCCCCAACTCGCCGGATTTTGCGGGTCGCGCCGCTCGGCGGGAACCGCCGCGGCGTCGGCGCGCACCAGCGTCGCGGTGTCGCCGAAATCATCCTCGCCGGTCGTGGCGTCGACATGATGTCCTTCCGCTGCCGGCGCCTGCGGCAGGGGCTCCTCCGCTGCCTGACGCACAAGCTCGACGCGCATGAGTTGCGACGTCACCGCCTGCCGAAGGTTCCCGAGCATCGCCTGGAACAGCTCGAAGGCTTCGGATTTGTATTCGTTCAGCGGGTCGCGCTGGGCATAGCCGCGAAAGCCGATAACCGAGCGCAGATGGTCGAGATTGACCAGATGCTCGCGCCAGAGATGATCCAGCGTCTGCAGCAGCACCGACTTTTCGACATAGGCCATGATCTCGGGACCGAAACGCTCGGCGCGGTCGGCAGCTGCCTTGTCGGCAGCCTCCCGGATCCGCTGGAGAATATCCTGCTCGTCTATACCCTCTTCCCTGGCCCAATCCTCGACGGGCAGGTCGAGGTTGAGATAGGTGCGCACCGCTTCGGCCAGGCCGGCGGTGTCCCACTGTTCCGCATAGGCGTTTTCGGGGATATGCTTGGCCACCATCTCGTCGATGACCTCATTGCGCATTTCCGCCGTGGTTTCAGAGAGGTCGCTTCCGTCCATCAGCTCGATGCGCTGCTCGAAGACCACCTTGCGCTGGTCGTTCATGACGTCATCATATTTGAGCAGATTCTTGCGGATGTCGAAATTGCGCGCCTCGACCTTTTTCTGCGCTTTCTCGAGCGCCTTGTTGATCCAGGGATGGGTGATCGCCTCCCCTTCCTGAAGGCCGAGCTTCTGGAGCATTCCATCCATGCGGTCCGACCCGAAGATGCGCATGAGGTCGTCCTGCAGCGACAGGAAGAACTTGGAACGGCCGGGATCGCCCTGACGGCCGGAGCGGCCACGCAATTGGTTGTCGATGCGGCGGCTTTCGTGGCGCTCGGTGGCAAGCACGTAGAGGCCGCCGGCGGCGAGCGCCTGCTCCTTGAGGCGTGCGACGTCGGCGCGGATCGCCTTTTCCTTCTCCTCGCGCTCCGGCCCCTCCGGCATATCGGCCAGTTCCTCGGTGATGCGCATGTCCGCATTGCCGCCGAGCTGGATATCGGTGCCGCGGCCGGCCATGTTGGTGGCGATGGTGATGGCGCCCGGCTTGCCCGCCTGAGCGACGATGGAGGCCTCCTGCTCATGGTGGCGGGCATTCAGCACCTGAAAGCCTTTCACGCCATCCTTGCGCAGCCGTTCGGCCAGAAATTCGGATTTCTCGATGGACGTCGTGCCGACGAGGATCGGCTGCCCCTTTGCGTGAGCGTCGCGGATTTCCTGCACGATCGCCTTGTATTTCTCCTCGACGGTCCGATAGACCTCGTCGTCCTCGTCGATGCGTTGCACCGGCAGGTTGGTCGGGACTTCCGACACGTCCAGCCCGTAGATGTTGCCGAACTCCTCGGCTTCCGTCGCCGCCGTGCCGGTCATGCCGGCAAGCTTCCGGTACATGCGGAAATAGTTCTGGAAGGTGATCGAGGCGAGCGTCTGGTTTTCGGGCTGAATCTGCACGTGCTCCTTGGCTTCCAGCGCCTGATGCAAGCCCTCGGAGAAGCGGCGGCCCGGCATCATGCGGCCGGTGAACTCGTCGATGATGACGATCTCGCCATTGCGGACAATGTAGTCCTTGTCGCGCTGGAACAGGCGATGCGCTTTCAGCGCGTTGTTGACATGATGGACGATAGCGACATTCTCGATGTCGTACAGCGACGCGCTCTTGAGGAGACCGGCTTCGCGCAGCAGGTTCTCCATCTTCTCCGTGCCTTCCTCGGTGAAGATGGCCGTACGCTGCTTCTCGTCCACCTCGTAGTCGGACGGATCGAGGCCGGGGATGAACTTGTCGATGGCGTTGTAGAGATCCGACTTGTCGTCCAGCGGGCCTGAAATGATGAGCGGCGTGCGCGCCTCGTCGATCAGGATCGAGTCCACTTCGTCGACAATCGCGAAATTGTGACCGCGCTGGACCATCTGGGCGCGCTCATACTTCATATTGTCGCGCAGATAGTCGAAACCCAGCTCGTTGTTGGTGGCGTAGGTGATGTCGCAAGCATAGGCCGCACGGCGCTCCTCGTCGGAAAGGCCGTGGACGATCACGCCCACTGTCAGGCCGAGGAAGCGATAGACGCGGCCCATCCACTCGGCGTCGCGCGTGGCCAGATAGTCGTTGACGGTGACGGCGTGGACGCCCTTGCCTTCCAGCGCGTTGAGATAGACGGGCAGGGTCGCGACCAGCGTCTTGCCCTCGCCGGTGCGCATTTCCGCGATGCCCCCCTCATGCAGGATCATGCCGCCGATCAACTGCACGTCGAAGGGGCGAAGCCCCAGGACGCGGCGCGATGCCTCGCGAACCGTGGCGAATGCGGGGACCAGCAAATCCGCCAGCGTTGCCCCGTTTGCGAGATCCTCGCGGAACTTGGCCGTGCGCGCGCGCAGCTCGTCGTCGCTCAGGGCCCGCATTTCGTTTTCCATCGCGTTGATGGCTTCGACGCGCGGACGCACGGAGCGTATGCGGCGATCGTTGGAGGAACCGAAAATCTTGCGGGCGATAGCGCCAAAATTGACCATCAAATGGTCCTTTCAATCGGATTCAATTGCCGGGCTGCCGGAGTATGCGGTCGGGCACGAGAGATGCAGCTCCAACACCGAATAGCGCCCGGAAAAGGAGTGTGGACGCAAAGACGAAGGACAGATAAGAGGGGGCACAACCGATGTCAACGCCGCTGAGCGGGCGGTGCAGACGCAAAAAATCGCCGTATTTCCGACCTTCTGGATCACGCCCGACAATCGAACGGAGTAGAGTTGATGACTGTCTCGTCACGCCGCCATATCACGACCTGCATTGGCGCCGCGCTGATGCTGGCCGCCGCCGTGCTGGCGCCGGCCTATGCACAGGACGCTACGGCGCCGGCACCGGCGGCCGAAACGGCGGTGCCCGCGCCCGACACCGTGGTGGCGACGGTCAACGGCTCCGAGATCACCGAGGCGGATCTGGCGCTCGCGCTCAACGATCTCGACCCGCAGTTCCAGCAATTGCCGCCCGATCAACGCCGTGCCGCCGCGCTCTCGGCCATCATCGAGATCCGCCTGCTGGCGGCCAAGTCGACGGAAGCTGGCGTGGCCGACAAGCCCGAATTCCAGCGCCGGATGGAATTCCTGCGCCAGAGGGCGCTGCATAGCGAGTACGTGGCCAACCAGATCGCCGATTCGATTACCGACGAGATGGTCCGCGCGCGCTACGACCAGGAAATCGCCAACACGCCGCCGGTGAACGAGATCAAGGCATCGCATATCCTTGTGCCTACCGAGGAAGAAGCCAAGGCGATCATCGCCGAGCTGGACGCAGGAGGCGATTTCGCGGCCATTGCCAAGGAGAAGTCCAAGGACGGCGCCGCCCAGAACGGTGGCGACCTCGGCTATTTCACGCAAGGGCGCATGGTGCCGGAGTTCGAGCAGGCGGCGTTTGCCCTCGATGTCGGCGCCTATTCCAAGACGCCGGTCCAGACCCAGTTCGGCTGGCACGTGATCAAGGTCGAGGACAAGCGCGCCCAGCAGCCGCCCGCGTTCGATGCCGTTCAGGGGCAGATCAAGTCGCTCCTGCTGCGCGAGAAATATTTCTCCGAGGTGGAGGCCGCCCGCGCCGCGGCCAAGGTGGATATCGCCGACGCGGCGCTCAAGACCGCGCTCGACGGTCCGGCGGAGGGCGAGGCGCAGGAGGCGCCCGCCGAGACGCCCGCGCAGCAGTAGACGCGGAGCCAGACGCCGGCATGTCATCGACCATCTCTCCGCTCGCGCCGAAGAGCTACGCCAAGCTGCCGCCGATAGAGGGCGTGCGCATCGCCATCGCGCAGGCGGGCATCAAGTACAAGGACCGCACCGACCTGCTGCTCATGGTGTTCGACGAGGGCACCACGGCGGCGGGCGTGTTCACTCGCTCGAAATGCCCCTCCGCGGCGGTGGATTTCTGCCGGCAGAACCTGCCGGGAGGCAAGGCGCGGGCGCTGGTGGTCAATTCCGGCAACGCCAACGCGTTCACCGGCAAGCGCGGCCGCGATGCGACCGCCATGACGGCGGATGCGGCGGCCAAAGCCGCCGGCTGTGAGCCGGGCGCGGTGTTTCTCGCCTCTACCGGCGTGATCGGTGAGCCGCTTGAAGCCGATCGCTTCACCCATTTGCTCAAGGACATGGCAGCCAATGCGACGCCTGCCCTCTGGGCCGAGGCGGGCAAGGCGATCATGACCACCGACACCTACCCGAAATACGCCACCCAGACGGTTATGCTCGGAGACGTTCAGGTCACGATCAACGGCATATCGAAGGGCGCCGGCATGATCGCGCCCGACATGGCGACGATGCTTTCCTTCGTGGCCACCGACGCGCCCATCGACGCGCCTGTTCTCCAGGCCCTTCTGTCGAAGGGCGTGGCGGGGACGTTCAATGCGGTGACCGTGGACAGCGACACCTCGACCAGCGACACGCTGATGCTGTTCGCCACCGGCGCTGCGGCACGGCGCGGCGCGCCGCGCATAGGCGATGTGTCCGATCCTCGGCTCGCGCCTTTCAAGCGGGCGCTCGGCAGGGTGCTCAAGTCCCTCGCGCTTCAGGTCGTCCGCGACGGCGAAGGCGCCCGCAAGTTCATAGAGGTCAGCGTGACCGGCGCGAAGTCGTCGCGCTCGGCGAAAAAGGTCGCGCTGTCGATCGCCAATTCGCCGCTGGTCAAGACGGCGGTCGCCGGCGAGGATGCGAACTGGGGCCGTGTCGTCATGGCGGTCGGCAAGGCGGGCGAGCCGGCGGAACGCGACCTGCTGTCCATCTATTTCGGCAGCCACCGCGTCGCCCATCACGGCGAGCGCGATCCGGGCTATTCGGAGGAAGCGGTGTCCGGCTACATGAAAGGCGACGATATCAGGATCGTCGCCGATCTCGGCCTTGGGCGGGGCAAGGCGACCGTGTGGACCTGCGATCTCACCAAGGAATATGTCGCCATCAACGGCGATTATCGTAGCTGAGGGCGGATGTCCGAACTTCTCGATACGTCGCGCCTGGGCATCGTCAGGCGGTTCGAGGCCGCCGGGTTCCGGGCATGGCCCGCAGCCTATGTCCATTATGACGGGACGTGGGTGATCCGGCTCACGGCAGGGCATACGGCCAAGCGCCTCAACTCCGTCAATCCCCTCGATCCCGGCGATTCCCGCGATCTCGAGGAACGCATCGCCCGCGCCAGCCGCCGGTTCGAGGCCTATGGCCGCCCGCTGGTGTTCCGCATGTCGCCGCTGGCGGGGCAGGTGCTGGAAAGCCATCTCGACAAGCATGGCTGGGAGAACTTTTCCGAATCAATGGTGATGATGGCGCCGCTTACCGACGAGCTTGTGCAGGACACGATCCACCAGATTCCGTTGAAGGATGTCGGACGCTTCATCAGCGCGGCGATCGAGGTGCACGACATGGAGCCGACGATCCGTCCGGGGCTTTTCGAGATCATTGGCGCGATCAAGCCGGAAGCCGGCCTTTTTGTCATGGAAAGCGGCGACACTCCCGTGGCGACCGCGATCTGCGTCCATGACGGCGATCTCGCCGGCCTGTTCGAGGTCGCCACCGAGAAAAGCGAGCGCGGCAAGGGACATGGACGGCGAGCGGTGCTTTCGGCGCTGAAATGGGCGCGCTCGCGCGGCGCGAAGGTCGCTTGGCTCCAGGTCGAGGCGGACAATATTCCCGCCGTCCGCCTCTACAGTTCCCTGGGCTTCGTCGAAGCCTACCGCTACCATTACCGCAGGCCGGCATGAGCGGGCGCAGGCTGGTCCTCGTCGCAGCCTGCGCGCTGGTGGATGCCGATGGCCGCGTGCTGCTCGCGCAGCGGCCCGCCGGCAAGCCGATGGCCGGCCTGTGGGAGTTTCCGGGCGGCAAGCTGGAGGCCGGCGAAACGCCGGAGGAAACAATCGTTCGCGAGCTTCAGGAGGAACTGGGCATAGAGACGAAAGTGGCCTGCCTTGCGCCGCTGACCTTTGCCAGCCATTCCTACGAGGATTTCCATCTGCTGATGCCGCTTTTCGTCTGCCGCCGCTTCTGGGGCACGCCTGTGCCGAGGGAAGGCCAGACCCTGAAATGGGTGAGGCCGAAGCAGATGCGCGACTATCCGATGCCGGAGGCGGATATCCCGCTCGTCTCCCATCTCATCGACCTGTTATAGATTCCTCCGGCGACGCCGGCCTGTCTGGCGATTTCGTTAAGCGAACATTTATCCAGCCGTGACAATTCTAACCGTGTAGCGATGCGGCGCGGGAGCTTGGCGATGGCGGATGACGACAACAGCGGCAGGGACATGCCGTCCCTTCTCAGCATCGCCGGCGGCGGCACGCTGCGCATCGCGCTCCTGTTCGGGATGGCCGCTGTAGCATTCGCCCTCATCATCGTGCCCATCGCGGACCGCCACTCACGTTCGGCCGTCGCGGCAGCCGATGGCGGGATCGACTTGATGAGTACCGGCTCGATCGCGAAGCAGTCCTATACGGTTCGCCGCAGCGTGTTGCAGCCCAACCCGCAAGCCGTCTGCATCATACGCCCCGACGGAACGCGCACCGGAAGCTGCTGAAGCCCTGAAAGGCTGCAAGTTGCGGCGCGGCGTTAACTTTTTCTCATTCGGATCGCACTAGGATCGCGCATCATTGGGCGAGGCCGCGATGCTTGGACAATTCCTGCGTGATGAAACCGGGGCCACGGCTGTGGAATACAGCCTGATCGTCGCCGTGCTGTCGCTTGCGATCGTAGGCGGGCTTGGCACCGTGGCGGACTCGTTCGAGTTCCTCTTCGCCAACAATGCGAGCAAGCTCAATCAGGCATGGCGCTAACGCGCGTCGCGATCTTTCCGATTCGCGCGGTATGCTTCAGCTTCTCGATCTTGCGCGTGTCTTTATACCGAAGCCGGTGCCCAGTTTCGGGAGACATGCTTTGGCGCTTCAGTCCTTGTCGCCGTCCTTTTCCAGTATTTTGGCCAGTGACAGCTTGCCGCTGCCCGGCGCGAGCGGCTTCTGCTGGGAGACGTGCGGAGCCCATCCCGACATCCAGACGATGACGAAACTCGCCCTGATCCGCCCATCCGGGTCGGAGAAGCGTTCCGCGTAGATCTCGGCGGCGCGGCGGAACAGCGCGCGCGTCGCGGGCTTGCGCGACCGGGCGGCGAGGCTGCTCGTCGCGCCCATGACGCGCAGGTCGCGCATCAGATGGAACATCGTGTCATAGCGGACGGTGATGGTCTCGACGTCGGCGACAGGCAGGGTGAAGCCCGCGCGCTGCAGAAGCGCGCCGGCGTCCCGCACGTCGGCGAACGGGGCAATGCGCGGGCTTGCGCCGCCAGTCAGCGCGGTTTCTGCTGTCAGCAGGCTCTCGCGCAGTTCCGCCAGCGTTCCCTGGCCCGCCATCGCGCCGAGAAACAGCCCGTCCGGCCTCAGGGCGCGGCGAATCTGGATCAGCATGCCGGGTATGTCGTTCACCTCCTGCAAGGACATCAGCGAGACTGCAAGGTCCAGGCTCTCGGGAGCGAAGGGCACGATGTCCGAAGGCGACACGATCCCTTCGCCATGCGGCAGCAAGGCGGCATCGACCTCGACGCGCTGAACCTCGCCGGCCTTGCCGGTCGCGGCAATGGCCTGGGCTGCGGCGGGCGTTAGGCAGAACAAGGCGGCAGATTGGGGGAAATGCCGTTCCACCGTCGAAAGCCGCTCCGCCAGATCGTCGGCCACCCTGTTCATGAGGAAGTCGGCGCCGGGCTCAGCCTCGCGCAAGGCGCGCAGTTTGCGGCGCAGGGCGAGGCCGGTATCGAAGATTTTTTCCATCGTGCCTTCCGGAAGAAATGCAACGTCTTGCGCTGGCCCCGTATTTGCCAGTGATATGGTGCCTGAAACGGATAATGTCTCGTGACCGATCGTTTGGCGGATATCAAGGGCGGGTTGGGCAGGCTGTTGGCGATGCCGGCTGCCTGGCTGTTTCCGCCGGTCTGCATAGGCTGTCACAGGCATGTGCGGGAGACGGGCGTGGTCTGTCCTGCCTGCTGGCAGCGCATACGGTTCATCGAACGGCCCTGGTGCGAAATCCTCGGAACCCCCTTCGCGCACGACATGGGGGAAGGAGCCGTTTCGCCCGAGGCGATTGCCGATCCGCCTCCCTTCGCCCGGGCGCGGGCCGCCGTGTCCTATACAGGCGTAGCCCGGCAGATGGTGCAGGACCTTAAATATCGCGACCGCACGGACCTTGCGCCCTGGATGGCGCGCTGGATGACGCGCGCGGGAGCGGAGCTTCTGGCGGATGCCGATCTGATCGTGCCGGTGCCTTTGCACCGGCGGCGGTTCCTCTGGCGTCGCTTCAACCAGTCGGCAGAGCTTGCGCGGGCGATCGCCGCTCAGTCCCGGCTGCCGCTGTCGGTGGCGGCGGTTACGCGCACGCGGCTCACCCGGCAGCAGGTCGGGCTTGGGGCCAGGGAAAGGCGGGACAATGTGCGCGGCGCGTTCAAGGTGCCGGACAGCGCCAGACCGTCCGTGGAAGGACGCCGCGCGCTGGTGGTGGACGACGTTTACACCACGGGAGCGACGGTGGATGCGGTGTCGCGGGCGCTTCTGAAAGCCGGCGCGGCCCGCGTGGAGGTGCTCACATTCGCGCGGGCGCTGCCGGGGGACTTTCTGCCCGGCGAACAAGAGCCTATATGACGATTGAGTAACGGACCGGAACAATGACCGAAGTCATTATATATACGCGCATGATGTGCGGCTATTGCGCGGCTGCGAAGCGCCTGCTCGACCGGAAGGGCGTTGCCTATACCGAGCACGATGCGAGCTTCTCGCCGGAGCTGAGGCAGGAAATGATCCGGCGTGCCGGCGGGCGCAACACGTTTCCGCAAATATTCATCGGCGACCGGCATGTCGGCGGGTCGGACGACCTTCACGCGCTCGATGCGAGCGGCGGGCTCGACCCGTTGCTGGTGGATGTCGTGCGGGTGCCTTCATGAGCATCAAGGTCGCCGCGTTGCAGATGCGGTCGGGCACGGATATCGGCCGCAATGTCGAAGCGTTCGAGGCGCTGGTGCGGGAAGCCGCAGGCGCGGGCGCGCGCTATGTCCAGTCGCCCGAAATGACCGGGGCGCTGATGCGCGACAGGGCTGCCCTGCGTGCCGCGATAACGGGTGACGAGGACGATCCGGTGGCACGCAAGGCATCGGCCTTGGCCGCCGAATTGGGCATATATGTCCATGTCGGCTCCACGGCCATCGCGCGGCCGGACGGCAAGGTGGCGAACCGGGCCTTCCTGTTCACGCCCGGTGGCGCGCTGGCCGCCAGTTACGACAAGATTCACATGTTCGACGTCGATCTCGACAATGGGGAGAGCTGGCGCGAATCGGCTACCTACGAGCCGGGCCGGGCTGCGACGGTGGCCGAGCTGGAATTCGGCAGGCTCGGGCTGGCGGTCTGCTACGATCTGAGGTTCCCGCAGCTTTTTCGTGTGCAGGCGCTGGCGGGAGCCGGCATCCTCACCGTGCCCGCCGCCTTCACGCGGCAGACTGGGGAGGCGCACTGGCATATCCTGCTTCGCGCCCGCGCCATCGAGAACGGCGCTTTTGTGATCGCCGCCGCGCAGGGCGGCCGGCATGAGGACGGGCGCGAGACGTTCGGCCATTCGCTGATCGTCGATCCGTGGGGGCGCATCGTCGCGGAAGCCGATGGCGATGAGCCGGGCGTGGTGCTGGCGGAGATCGACCTCGCCGATGTCGCCGCCGCGCGCGGCAAGATTCCAAACCTGAAGAACGCGCGCGAGTTCGAGGTGTCGCTGGTCACGCCGGACGCGCGGGAGCGGCGCAAGGCATCATGATCCGTTATTCGCTGAGCTGCGACCGGGATCACGAATTCGATGGCTGGTTCCGGAGCGGCGACGACTATGAGACACAGCGCAAGCGCGGACTCGTCACCTGCCCGACCTGCGGCTCCCACAAGGTCGAGAAGGTGTTGATGGCGCCTTCGGTCAGCACCTCGCGCAAGAAGGAGAAGCTTGCCGTGGCACTGGGCGAGCAGCAGCGCAAGCTGATGGAGCAATTGCGCGAGCTTTCCATGAAGGTGCGCGAAAATGCGGACTATGTAGGCGACAAATTCGCCGAGGAAGCCCGCAAGATCCATTTCGGAGAAGTCGATCCGCGCGGCATCTATGGCGAAGCGACCGTCGATGAGGTGAAGGAACTGCTTGAGGACGGCGTGGATTTCCTGCCCCTGCCTTCGCTTCCCGAGGATGGCAACTAGATTGATCTGCGGATTGGCCGGATCGTCCTCATAGACAAGGAGCGGACGGAAAGCCGCGACCGGCCTTTTTAACAGCCGCTCTCCGCCGTTCTCGTCGCAGATTGAAGCTGTCAGCTGCTCCGTTCGGCCATCACCATATAGTTGACATCCATGTCGCGCGATTTCGACCAGCGGTCGGAAAGCGGATTGTAGACGACGCCGGTGCGGTCTGTGATGGTGAGGCCCGCGGCGCCGAGCGCCTTTTCCAACTCGTCGGGGCGAACCAGCTTGCCGAACTGATGCGTGCCGCGCGGCAGCCAGCGCAGCACATATTCCGCGCCGATGATCGCCAGTCCCAGCGCCTTCAGCGTGCGGTTTATGGTGGCGACGAACATGACGCCACCCGGATTGAGCATCTCCGCGCATTTGGAGATGAAAAGATCCATGTCCGCAACATGCTCGACGACCTCCATATTGAGGATCACGTCGAACTTTTCGCCCGCATCGGCCAGAGCTTCCGCCGTCTCAGCGCGATAGTCGATCTCGACCTTGCTCTCCGCCGCATGCAGCCGCGCGACCTCGATATTGGTCGATGAAGCGTCCGCGCCGGTAACCGAAGCGCCCAGCCGTGCCATCGGCTCGCACAGCAGACCGCCGCCGCAGCCTATGTCGAGGAAGCGCAGTCCCTCGAACGGCCTCGCGGCGCGCGGGTCGCGCCCGAAACGGGCAGCGACCTGATCGCGGATATAGGCAAGACGCACCGGATTGAACTTGTGGAGCGGGCGGAACTTGCCGTTCGGGTTCCACCACTCGGCGGCGAGCGCGGAAAAACGCTCGATCTCGCTTGCGTCGATGGTCGTTCGCTGGGCTTCGGGCATGGGGCTCTCCTCAGGTATCAAGAAGTCGGGCGACCGGCCCTCAAAGTCAAGGCGGCATCGGATGCGTCAGGGTGACATGGCGTTGGGGAGTTGAATGCCGTCCTCGATGCGGTTCGCTTGCGAAAATGCATTGACTTGGCTAAGGAACCGCGCGTCACGCGCGGCTTTCTCCGCCGGGACAAGGTCCAGAACATGACCGGCCCGTCAGCCGGCAGCGATTGAAAGTTTCCCGCGACAATGGCGCGCATCGTGATGAAATTCGGCGGAACCTCGGTCGCCGACATCGAACGCATCCGCAACGTGGCGCGTCACGTCAAACGCGAGGTGGATGCCGGGCATGAGGTGGCCGTCGTCGTCTCGGCGATGGCGGGCAAGACGAACGAGCTGGTCGCATGGGTGCAGGAAGCGTCGCGCACGAGCGGGTCGAACCTCAATATATACGACGCGCGCGAATATGACGCCGTGGTGGCGTCGGGCGAGCAGGTCACGGCGGGGCTGCTGGCGCTCGTGCTTCAATCCCTGGGCATCCATGCGCGGTCATGGCAGGGCTGGCAGATTCCGATCAGCACCGACAACGCCCACGGCGCGGCGCGAATAGCCGAGATCGACGGCTCCTTCTTGGTCAAACGCTTCGGCGAGGGGCAGGTGGCGGTGATTGCCGGCTTCCAGGGACTGGCGCCCGATAATCGTATCTCGACTCTGGGGCGAGGGGGATCGGACACCAGCGCCGTGGCCATCGCGGCAGCCGTGAAGGCGGATCGGTGCGATATCTATACGGATGTGGACGGCGTCTACACCACCGATCCGCGTATCGAGCCGAAGGCGCGGCGCCTGGCCAAAATATCCTTCGAGGAGATGCTGGAGATGGCATCGCTGGGCGCCAAGGTGCTGCAGGTGCGGTCGGTCGAACTGGCGATGGTTCACAAGGTACGCACCTTCGTGCGTTCTTCCTTCGACGATCCGGATGCGCCCGGCATGGGCGATCTTCTCAACCCGCCCGGAACGCTCATTTGCGACGAGGATGAAATCGTGGAACAGCAGGTCGTCACAGGTATCGCCTACGCCAAGGACGAGGCTCAGATCTCGCTGCGGCGCGTCGCCGACCGTCCCGGCGTGGCGGCGGGCATATTCGGCCCGCTCGCCGAGGCCAACATCAATGTGGACATGATCGTCCAGAACATCTCCGAGGACGGTTCGCGCACGGACATGACCTTCACCGTCCCTTCGGGCGACGTGGACAAGGCTCTGGCGGTGCTGGAGGGAAATCGCGGGCATATCGGCTTCGACGTGGTCCAGTCCGAGGCGGGCATGGTCAAGGTATCGGTGATCGGCATCGGCATGAGGAGCCATGCAGGCGTCGCGGCCACGGCTTTCAAGGCGCTGGCGGATAGAGGAATAAACATCCGCGCGATCACCACGTCGGAGATCAAGATTTCCATCCTGATAGATGGACCCTATGCCGAACTCGCGGTACGCACTTTGCATTCCGTCTACGGTCTGGATAAGCAGTAGAAAGAGGAATACGGAACCGGCTTGGCACCTGACCCGCACAGCGGCGGATCAGGTGCATGGCCATTGGAGCGATATTCGATGCGAACCATGACAGCCGGCCCGCGCGTGCTGCTCAGAAGGCTTCGCGAGCTCATGGCGGAAGCGCTGGAGCCGCAGGAGCGGCTCGACCGTATCGTGCGCGAAATCGCCCAGAACATGGTGGCCGAGGTCTGCTCGCTCTACGTGCTGCGGGCGGATTCGGTCCTCGAACTCTACGCGACCGAGGGTCTCAACCCGGGTTCGGTCCACCTGGCCCAGTTGCGGCTCGGGCAGGGCCTTGTCGGCACCATCGCCGCGAGCGCGCGGCCGCTGAACCTGACCGACGCGCAGAAGCACCCCGCCTTCGCCTACCTGCCGGAGACGGGCGAGGAAATCTACCATTCCTTCCTCGGAGTGCCGGTGTTGCGCGCCGGGCGCACGCTGGGCGTTCTCGTCGTGCAGAACCGCACCATGCGCAGCTATCGCGACGACGAGGTGGAGGCGCTGGAAACCACCGCGATGGTGATCGCGGAGATGATCGCCACGGGCGATCTGTCGCGGCTGACGCGGCCCGGCCTGGAACTGGACCTGACGCGCCCCGTCAGCCTGAGCGGGATGCCGTTCAACGAGGGCGTCGGCCTGGGACACGTTGTCCTACATGAGCCGCGCATCGTCGTCACCAACCTGTTCAACGAGAACAGCGAGGCGGAAGTCGCCCGCCTGGAAACCGCGCTCAACTCGCTGCGCCTTTCCATCGACGACATGCTGTCGCGCCGGGATGTGGCGGCGGAGGGCGAGCACCGGGCGGTGCTCGAAGCCTACCGCATGTTCGCCAATGACCGCGGCTGGGTACGCCGGATGGAGGAGGCGATCCGCAACGGGCTGACCGCCGAGGCCGCGGTGGAGAAGGTGCAGAGCGACATGCGCGCGCGCATGATCCATATGCCCGATCCTTACATGCGCGAGCGCATGAGCGATTTCGACGATCTGGGCAACCGGCTGCTGCGGCAGCTCATGGGTTATGAGCCGGAGACGCTGGCGACCTCGCTGCCGAAGGATGCCATCATCGTCGCGCGCTCGATGGGGGCGGCGGAACTGCTGGACTATCCGCGGGAGAAGCTGCGCGGGCTGGTCCTCGAGGAAGGCGCGGTCACGAGCCACGTCGTCATCGTCGCGCGCGCGATGGGAATTCCCGTTACCGGGCAGGCCAAGGGCGCGGTGTCCATGGCGGAGAACGGCGACGCCATCATCGTCGATGGCGAGGAGGGCGTCGTGCATCTGCGCCCGCAGCCGGACGTGGAGGCCGCCTATGCCGAGAAGGTCCGCTTCCGGGCGCGCCGGCAGCAACTCTACCGCGCCTTGCGCGACCGGCCGAACGTCACGCGCGACGGCGTGGCGGTGGAGCTGATGATGAATGCAGGGCTGGCGGTGGACCTGCCGCAGCTTGCGGAGGCGGGCGCGGTCGGCATCGGCCTGTTCCGTACCGAATTGCAGTTCATGGTCGCAGCGCAGTTCCCCCGCGCGGATGAGCAGGAGCGGCTCTACCGGCAGGTGCTGCAGGCGGCTGGCGGCAAGCCGGTTACCTTCCGCGCCATAGACATAGGCGGCGACAAGGTCCTGCCCTATTTCGACGGCGCGGGGCAGGAGGAAAACCCCGCAATGGGCTGGCGGGCGATCCGTCTCGCGCTCGACCGTCCGGGCCTGCTGCGCACGCAGATCCGCGCGCTGCTCAAGGCTGCGGGCGGACAGGAACTGCGCGTCATGCTGCCGATGGTAACGCAGCTTTCCGAAATCCGGCAGGCGCGCGAGATCATCGACCGGGAGGTCAGGCACCTGTCACGCTTCGCGCACCATCTGCCGACGTGCCTTAAGCTGGGTGCGATGCTGGAGGTGCCGTCCCTGCTGTCGCAGCTCGACGAGCTGATGGGCATGGTGGACTTCGTGTCGGTCGGCTCGAACGATCTGTTCCAGTTCATCTTTGCGACCGACCGGGGCAATACCCGGCTTTCGGGCCGCTTCGACCCGTTGTCCGTGCCCTTCATGCGCGTGCTGCGGCAGATCGTCGATGCGGGGCAGCGCAACCATACCCCGGTGACGTTGTGCGGAGAGCTGGCCGGGCGGCCTATCTCCGCGATGGCGCTGCTCGGGCTGGGCTACAGGTCCATCTCGATGGCGCCGGCGGCAATCGGTCCGGTGAAGGCGATGCTGCTGGAGCTTCCCGTAGGTGCACTTTCGGCACGGCTCGACGAAGCGATGAACAGCGGCGGTGCGGAAGCCAATATCCGTGAGCTGCTCACGCAATTCGCCGACCTGCACGGAATCCCCTTGTGATTGCAACGAGCAGCATATCGTGACGAGCCTACCCGCAGAACGTCTGGACCAGATGCTGAAACGCTTCGACATGCTTGAAGCGCGCATGGCGGCCGGGCCGGACCCGGACGAATATGTGAAGCTGGCGGGCGAATATTCCGAGCTTCAGGAGATTGCGGGCCGCATCAAGGCGCTGCGGGCGGCCGAGAACGAGCTTGCCGACCTCGAGGTGCTGGTGGCCGACAAATCGGGCGACGCCGAGATGCGGCAGATGGCGGAAGAGGAACTGCCGCAGGTCGAGGAGAAGATCACCGGCCTCGAGAAGGAGATTCAGATTCTTCTGCTGCCCAGGGATGCAGCCGACGAAAAGAGCGCCATCCTCGAAATCCGTGCCGGCACCGGAGGGGACGAAGCGGCGCTGTTCGCAGGCGATCTCTTCCGCATGTATGAGCGATTCGCAGCTTCGCAGGGCTGGAAGGTCGAGATCGTATCGGCCAGCGAGGGCGAGGTGGGTGGCTACAAGGAAATCATCGCAAGCGTTGCCGGCAAGGGCGTATTCGCGAAGCTGAAATTCGAGTCGGGCGTGCATCGCGTGCAGCGTGTCCCGGAAACCGAGGCCGGCGGGCGTATCCACACCTCGGCGGCCACGGTCGCGGTGCTGCCGGAAGCGGAGGATGTCGATATCGAGATAAAGCCGGAGGATATCCGCATCGATACGATGCGAGCCTCGGGTGCCGGGGGGCAGCACGTCAACACGACCGATTCGGCGGTGCGGATCACGCATCTGCCCACCGGCATCATGGTCGTTTCCGCCGAGAAGTCGCAGCATCAGAATCGGGCGCGCGCGATGCAGATATTGCGGGCGAGGCTGTTCGACATGGAGCGCAGCAAGGCTGCCGAGGAACGTTCGGAGGCGCGGCGTCTGCAGGTGGGATCGGGCGACCGCTCCGAACGTATCCGCACCTATAATTTCCCGCAGGGCCGGCTGACCGACCACCGGATCAACCTCACCCTTTATAAGCTGGATCGTGTGATGGAGGGCGAATTGGGGGAAGTCATCGACGCACTGACAGCAGATCATCAATCGCGCCTGCTGGCCGAGGTCGGCGCGAATGGCTGAAATGACACTGGACCGGCTGCTCGCCGAGACGCGGCATGCGCTATCCAGGACGGCAGCAGAGAGCGCCGGACTGGATGCACGCCTTCTGGTCGAGCATTTCACAGGAACGAGCAGGATCGACGCCCTCCGAAACCCCGATATGGCGGTCGCCGCCAGTGCTGTGGCGGCAGTCGGCCGCGCGGTCGAGCGGCGCGTCGCGGGCGAGCCCGTTCACCGGATCATCGGAGAGCGCGAGTTTCACGGCTTGCCGCTCCGGCTTTCCAGGGGAACGCTGGAACCCCGGCCGGATACGGAGGTTCTGGCCGACCTCGCGATCGCGCAGGCACGGCTTGTCGCCGATAGGACCGGCAGGTGCCGGCTGCTCGATCTGGGAACGGGAACGGGCGCGGTTGCGCTCGCGGTGTTGCACGACGTGCCGGAAGCTTGCGCGCTGGGCGTGGATATTTTGCCCGATGCCCTTGAAACGGCGGCGACGAACGCCGACATAAACGGTGTCGGAACGCGGTTCGCGACCAGGGAATCGAACTGGTTCGATGCGATAGACGGGACATTTCACATAATCGTCTCGAATCCGCCCTATATATCGACCAGCGAAATGGCTGAATTGCCACACGAAGTGAAAGGCTACGATCCCCATCTGGCGCTGCATGGCGGCGAGGATGGATTGAATGCCTACAGGGCAATTGCCGACGGTGCCGCCGCCAGGCTGGAAGATCAGGGAATAGTCGCCGTCGAAATAGGTTACCGCCAGCGCGACGCAGTCGTGGAATTGTTCGAACGAAGAGGCTACGCTCTGCTCGAATCAGCGCGCGATTTCGGGGGCAATGACAGGGCGCTGGTTTTCAGCATCTAGGCCCGTGCTGGGGGGCGTGGCAAAAAAGGCTTGGCAGAATATACGAATGCGGATAGGTTCCGCCGGCCGGACGAGATGAAGCATCTGTTTTCGATCCGGTTTCCGCAGAAAAATCTGCTTCCCTTGCGTGATCGACACGTTTCCTTCGTGCGGGGTTCGTCCGGCAAGGGACATGAACCGGCATAGAGTTTGTCATCTGGCGGCAGCCCGCAATGCGGCTGGCCGTGTGCAGATACGGGCGAAAAGACGCGCCGAGGTTTTTCGCCGCAAATGAGCAGCAAGGTAATCGGCTCACAGAAGAGAATCGGATGAGGCCACAACAGCAGAACAGGCGCATGCGCGGCCGCGGTAACAACAACAACCGCAAAGGCCCGAACCCGCTGACCCGCAACTATGAGAGCAACGGTCCGGACGTAAAGATCCGCGGCTCGGCTCAGCAGATTGCCGAGAAATACACGTCGCTTGCCCGCGACGCGCAGAGCTCAGGCGACAGGGTCATGGCGGAGAACTACCTCCAGCATGCCGAGCATTACAACCGGATCATCGCCGCGGCCCAGGCGCAGATGCCGGCACAGAATTTCCGAGAGAATCGCGATGACGATTTCGACGACGAAGAGCGCGAAGAGGCCGAAGCCGGCGGCGTCAACGGAACGCCGGCGGGCCAGCCCAATCAGCGTCCTTCCCACAACGCGGCGAACGGCAACGGCCCGCAGCCGGTGATCGAAGGCATGCCGGCAGAAGTCGCCTACCGTCAGGATGAACTGGCGCAGCCTCCCGTCTCCGAGCAGCCGCATGAGCATGTCAACGGAAACGGTGCCGTGAATGGCGCTGCCGCCGAGGAATCTGTCGCGGCAGCCGAGGGGGAGGAGGCTCCCCGGCGAGCGCGCCGCCCGCGCCGTCCGCGCAAGCGCGATGAGGCTGGCGAAGGCGAGGCTCCGGTCGTCGCCGACGCGCAGGCTCCCGAGGCTGTCGCCCAGGAATAGAGTAGAGCGGTTTCGCAGAATCGGGAAAACGGCGAGGTGTCATGCCTCGCCGTTTTCTTTTTGCCCTGGCGCGATGGACAATGCCCTTGAGGGCAGAGGATTCGTTTCCCATATCCTGTCCATCAGGGCTCGCCGTGATAACGCATAACCGGCTTGATGCCGGTCAAGGCGTAAGGGGGCCTGTCATCGCAAACTGATCCGGTGCCGGGTTCGGGCCGGGGAGGGATTGGAGACATCATGAATATAGAATCGTATTCCGAGCGGGTTCGGGGATTCATCCAGTCGGCGCAGACGCTGGCTCTTTCCCGCAATCACCAGCAATTCACGCCCGAGCATATACTCAAGGTTCTGGTAGACGATAGCGAAGGCTTTGCCGCCTCGCTGATCGAACGCGCCGGTGGACGCGTCGCCGATGTGCGGCTTGCCGTCGAAGCGGCGCTCAAGGCGATGCCGCAGGTGGAAGGCGGCAACGGCCAGCTCTACATGGCGCAGCCGCTCGCCAAGGTTTTCACCACTGCCGAGGAGATGGCCAAGAAGGCTGGCGACAGCTTCGTCACCGTCGAGCGTCTGCTGACGGCGCTTGCGGTGGAAAAGTCGGCAAAGACGGCCGAGATACTGGCAAAGGCAGGGGTGACGCCTGCTGCGCTGAACAAGGTCATCAACGATATTCGCAAGGGCCGTACGGCTGACAGCGCCGGTGCCGAGCAGGGTTATGACGCGTTGAAGAAATATGCGCGCGACCTGACTGCGGACGCGCGCGCAGGCAAGCTCGATCCGGTGATCGGCCGTGACGACGAGATCCGCCGCACCATTCAGGTTCTCTCGCGCCGCACCAAGAACAATCCGGTGCTGATCGGCGAGCCGGGCGTCGGCAAGACGGCCATCGCCGAGGGGCTGGCCCTGCGCATCGTCAATGGCGACGTTCCCGAATCGCTCAAGGACAAGCAACTCATGGCGCTCGACATGGGCGCGCTGATCGCCGGCGCGAAATATCGCGGCGAGTTCGAGGAGCGGTTGAAGGCGGTGCTTTCGGAAGTCACCTCCGCCAGTGGCGACATCATCCTCTTCATCGACGAGATGCACACGCTGGTCGGCGCGGGCAAGGCGGACGGGGCGATGGATGCCTCGAACCTGCTCAAGCCGGCGCTTGCGCGTGGGGAACTGCACTGTGTCGGCGCCACCACGCTGGACGAATACCGCAAATATATCGAGAAGGACGCCGCGCTTGCGCGCCGGTTCCAGCCGGTTTTCGTCGACGAACCGACGGTCGAGGACACCATCTCGATCCTGCGCGGCCTGAAGGAGAAATACGAGCAGCACCACAAGGTGCGCATCTCCGACTCGGCGCTGGTTTCGGCGGCTACCTTGTCGAACCGCTACATCACCGACCGTTTCCTGCCTGACAAAGCCATCGACCTCGTGGACGAGGCGGCGTCGCGGCTGAGGATGCAGGTCGATTCCAAGCCGGAGGCGCTGGACGAGATCGACCGCCGTGTGATGCAGCTCAAGATCGAGCGTGAGGCGTTGAAGGTCGAGAAGGACGAGGCGTCGAAGGACCGGCTCGCCCGCCTGGACCAGGAGCTTGCCGGGCTGGAAGAAGAATCCGCGGCACTGACGTCCAAGTGGCAGTCCGAGAAGCAGAAGCTCGGCCTGGCCGCCGACCTGAAGAAGCAGCTCGATGAAGCGCGCAACGAACTCGCGATAGCGCAACGCAGCGGCGAATTCCAGCGCGCGGGCGAACTCGCTTATGGACGCATCCCCGAGCTTGAGAAGCAGCTTGCGGATTCGGAAGCGCGCGACGGGCAGGGTGGCGGCATGGTCGAGGAGGTCGTGACCCCCGATCATGTGGCGCATATCGTCTCGCGCTGGACCGGCATCCCCGTAGACAAGATGCTGGAAGGCGAACGCGAGAAGCTGCTGAGAATGGAAGACGAGATCGCCAGGCGCGTCGTCGGCCAGGGCGAGGCGGTGCAGGCCGTGTCGAAAGCGGTCCGTCGTGCTCGTGCCGGGCTTCAGGACCCGAACCGGCCAATCGGCTCGTTCATGTTCCTCGGGCCTACGGGCGTCGGCAAGACGGAGCTGACCAAGGCGCTGGCGTCTTTCCTGTTCGACGACGAGAGCGCGATGGTGCGCATCGACATGTCGGAATTCATGGAGAAGCACTCCGTGGCCCGGCTGATCGGCGCTCCCCCCGGCTATGTCGGCTATGAGGAAGGCGGTGCGCTGACCGAGGCCGTCAGGCGGCGGCCCTATCAGGTCGTGTTGTTCGACGAGATCGAGAAAGCGCACCCGGACGTGTTCAACGTGCTCCTGCAGGTGCTCGACGATGGACGGCTGACCGACGGCCAGGGCCGCACCGTGGATTTCCGCAATACGCTCATCATCATGACGTCAAACCTCGGCGCGGAATATCTGGTCGCGCTGGGCGAGAACGAGGATGTGGACGCGGTGCGGGATCAGGTCATGTCGGTCGTCAGGGCGTCGTTCAGGCCGGAATTCCTGAACCGTATCGACGAAGTGATCCTGTTCCACCGCCTGCGCAGGCAGGATATGGGCCGGATCGTGGAGATTCAGCTCAAGCGGCTGGAGAACCTGCTCACCGACCGCAAGATCGTGCTCGATCTCGACGATCATGCCATCGAGTGGCTGGCCGAGAAGGGTTATGATCCCGCTTACGGGGCAAGGCCGCTGAAGCGCGTCATGCAGAAGGAATTGCAGGATCCGCTCGCCGAGAAGATTCTGGTGGGCGAAATCCTCGACGGCTCGACGGTGCGAATCACGGCCGGTTCCGACCGGCTCGTGTTCCGCGCGGTACGGGGCGCGGAGACTGCCGAAAAAGCTGCCTGATTCGGCTTATTGCCTGTTTTCGGCCGCTCCGGTTCGCCGGGGCGGCCATTTTCATGCCCCGTTCATGTTTGATCCTTCACCTTCGTGTCCAACGGGCAGCCATGTCTGCCGCCTCGCAGAGTGATTCGGGAATGCCGCAGCCGATGACGGGCCGATTTCTTCCACTTGCCGCTTTGGCCGTACTGACGGCCACGTCCGGGATTTCCGCTCAGGCACGGGCGCTCGGCGATCCGGCGGATATTCCCTCCGTCAACACGGGCGTGCAACTTGCGCAGGCGCGCGAGGTCGAGATCGTCATCGACGAATATGGCCGTGAGCTGATCGTCGACAGGTGGACCGGAGAGGTGCTTGCCGTGCGCGGCGCGCGCGAGCTGACGGGCACGCCGGCAGAGCGCCGTGCGGCGCGCGAATACGAGCTTGGCCGGGACGGGCGTCCCGTACGCGAACCTCTGGGCCAACGGCTGAGCCGTGAGCTTGAATCATTGCTGGGACGCCGCGAGCCACGACGCGGGTTCGACCCCGAATTTCGTCCGCAGCCGACGGAGCCTGAATACGAGGCGCGCCGCGACGTGTTTCCAGAGCCACCCGGCAGCGACAACGACATGGATCGCGAATGGCCCGAACGCTATCCCTATGAGGAGCCGGCACCCGACTGGCGCGAGCCGGGCACTGCCTTGCCGGGGCGTGTGGACCGCGCCCCCCTTGATGCGCCCAACGAGGGCAGCATCGTTTCCCTGCCGGATGAGAACCGGCAATTCGACAACGCGCCGGCGATCGTCGAGCCGGTCGATCCTGGGGCGCGCATTACATCGCCGGTACCAGGCGACGCCTCGGAAGACGTGGCCCGCATACAGGTATTGCTCGACCGGGCCGGTCTTTCGCCCGGTGTGATCGACGGACGCATGGGCGACAACGTCAACAAGGCGCTCTCGGCCTATCGCGACAAGATGGGGCAGGGGCTGCGGACCTACGATCCGCAATCCATCGAGCAGGCGCTGGAAGAAACGGGCGGCCCCGCCTTCGCGGACTATACGATCCAGCCTACCGATGCAGCCGGCCCCTTCGTCGCGTCTGTACCGGAGGACTATAGCGAAAAGGCCAAACTCGATCGGCTCGGCTACACCTCTGTCACCGAGATGCTGGCCGAGCGATTCCACATGGACGAGAACTATCTCAAGGCGCTCAACCCCCAGGCCAACTTCAACCGTCCCGGCACCGTCATCAAAATCGTCAATGCGGGTGAGCCAGTGAAGGGCGAGGTCGTTCGCATCGTTGCCGACAAGGCGAAGAAGCAGGTTCGCGCCTTCGATTCGTCCGGGCGTCTGGTGGTGGCCTATCCGGCCACCATCGGCTCGTCCGATACGCCCTCTCCGTCAGGCACCCATACGGTTGAGCGCATCGCTTTCGATCCGGGCTACACCTACAATCCGAAACTGAATTTCAAGCAGGGCAATAACGATCAGGTGCTGAGCATACCGCCGGGGCCGAACGGTCCTGTCGGCTCGATCTGGATTGCGCTGTCGAAACCCACCTACGGCATCCACGGAACACCGGAGCCGTCGAAGATAGGCAAGACCGAAAGCCACGGATGCGTGCGGCTTACCAATTGGGACGCCACGGAGCTTGCCAAGCTCGTCAAGCCGGGCGTGACGGTAGAGTTCGCGGAGTAACGCGACGCTGCGGAAGTGCGGCGCGGCCATAAGCCCGGAATCGCGTGAAACGCGACGGGATTGCCGATCCGCCAGCGGTCAGTTGCGCATGACGCTCGCGGTTTCGAGCGTGCGCTGCTCGTCCCTCAGAAGCTCGTCGATCCGCGCGCGCTCGCGCTGGAAAGTGTCCAGATCCGCGCCTGCGAGCGCGCGGCTGACCGGCAGGCGAACCCGCATCGGATCGACCTTCCGGCCGTTCACGATCAGCTCGTAGTGGAGGTGGTTGCCGGTGGCGAGGCCGGTCGCGCCGACATAGCCTATGACCTGGCCTTGCCGCACGCGCGCGCCCGGAACCACGCCTTTGGCGATGGCGCTCTGGTGATTGTAGGAGGATTCGTAACCGTTGGCGTGGCGGATGATCGTCTGGCGGCCATAACCGCCGGACCAGCCGGCCTTTTCCACCACGCCGTTGCCGGAGGCTATGATCGGCGTTCCCCGCGGCGCGGACCAGTCCACTCCGGTATGCATGCGCGTATAGCCGAGGATCGGATGCCTGCGCCCGCCGAAGCCGGACGTGAAGCGCCCGTTGGGAACGGGATTTCGCAGCAGGAACTGGCGGGAGCTGCGCCCTTCGCTGTCGAAATAGTCTATGGTGCCGTCTTCCATCTGGAAGCGGTAATAGGTCTTGGTGACACCGGCGAAGGTGGCGCTCACATAGAGCAGCTCCGATTCGTCGGAGGCGCTGTCGTCGTCCTGCGGCTGGGAGAAAAAGACCTCCAGCCTGTCGGAAGCATGGAGCCGTCCCTGGTAATCCACGTCGGTGGCCAGCAACTTGATGAGCTGATGGGTCATCTGCCGGTTCATGCCGTAGGCATAGGCGGCGCGATAGATGCCGTCATAGGCGGTCGGCATGTCGCCGCGCACCTGGATCGGCGGGGAATCGCTGAAGGCTGTCAGAACGGCAGGGTTAGGCTCCGGCTCGTCGCCGGGCCTGTACTGGCCCCGGTCGTCGACGGCCACCGTCAGCACATGATCTTTCCCGCGATAGACGCTGGCCCGCATGATGCGGCTCTGTTCTCCGCGTGTCTCGATGCCGAGACGCAGCACGGTGCCCGCGCGCAAAGCCGGGCCATTGAGCAGCTTGGTGACGGCTTCCGTCATGCGCACCGCATCATTGCCGCCATAGCCCGCCTCCGCCAATGCGTCGGCCACGATCCGGTCGGTCGTGAAGGGGATGACATCCTCGGCGAATTCCATCGCCGCCAGCCCGGCGGTACCGCGCTGGGAGAAGGAGACGTTCTCCGGCACGATGCGCACGCCATAGGATGCGTTGACGTTGAGCGTGTGGGAGAAGGCGGAGGTCTGGCCGAAGCGCAGCGGGTCCACATAGTGCAGCGCGGCCACGCGGACATCGCCGTCCGTCATGAGCGCGCCTGCCGTGCGCACCACCTTTTCAACTTCGTCGGCGCTAAGCTCGCCGCCTTCGTCGAAGGTGGCCGTCTCCATCGGGAAATCGACGGTCTTCAGGCTGACCTCGCTTTCCACCTTGGCGCCGTAGATCATGCCGGTGTTGGCGGTCTGCACGTCGCCGTCCTCGGCGAAAACTTCCAGCGGATCGAAAGCGGGATAGCTTCGCGTTGTCGTATGGCCGGCGGCGAGCGCCATGTTCACATGGACGAAGGGAAGCGTGCGGACCACGTTACGGTCGCCCACGCGTATCATGGTGGAAACTTCCATGCGGCGGCGGTCACGCGCCCGCGCGACCATACGCGGGGAGATCACGCGCGCCGACTTGGCGACTTCGCCTTCGCCGCTCGCACCCGGCAAACCGGCGGTTACCACCTCGGGAGGAGTAGCAAGGATTTCGCGACCGTCGAGGGCGGCGAAAAGGGCGACCCCCATCAGGACACTGGAGGTGATGCCTGTAAGGAAAGTACCTGACAGCCAGCGCGCCGATATCTCACGGCGGTCGGGCGGCCCGTTGCGGCCGTCCTCCGAGAGCGGGGGCTCATTGCCCAACGCAGCTATCGTCCTGGTGCTGACCTGCATCCCCTCGGAGAACTCATCCCGCTTTACGGATTATTTTCGTCGGCGCGTCCGACATTTGCCCGTCGTAACGCCTTAAGTCAACGAACCTTCGCGAAACGGCACCGGCGTCACGCCGATTGCTCCTCGTTCGATCCGCCAGCGGCACCCCCCGTTCCGCAGGCCACCGGTGAGTAGATGCCGAACATGGCGCCAATACGGCCTCGTCACGTGGCATTCGGTCAGGCCCATAAGAGACTAAAGACGGGCCTCTGTGGATGAAATCGGACCGTCGCAAAAAATTCAAAAAAGTTCGAAATCGTTGTTGACACCCGAGGGCACCCCCGCCTATATACGCCTCACCAACGACGGCGGCGACGCTGCTGGCGACGAAGAAGTTCGCTTCTGAGTTTCGCGAAAGTTGGACGAAATCAAAAGAGAGCCGCGTGAGCGACACTCGACTGGGGCAAAGCCAGAATACCGGATGCGCCCAATGACACTACGCATGTGGTGTCCGTTCTTTGAAAACTGAATATTGAAGAAAGAGAAACGTGGGCGGCAGAGTGCTCGCGGAACGCGAAAGCCGAAAGGTAATCGGTTCCTTACAGAGACTTTGGCGGTTCACGTTTCGAGAGAAAGTTACACTTTGTGTGCAAATACAAAGGTGTGAATGTTCTCGTCGATTCATGCGTGACCATAAGCCAATATCAAATCTCTAAACTTGAGAGTTTGATCCTGGCTCAGAACGAACGCTGGCGGCAGGCTTAACACATGCAAGTCGAGCGCCCCGCAAGGGGAGCGGCAGACGGGTGAGTAACGCGTGGGAATCTACCCATCACTACGGAACAACTCCGGGAAACTGGAGCTAATACCGTATACGTCCTTCGGGAGAAAGATTTATCGGTGATGGATGAGCCCGCGTTGGATTAGCTAGTTGGTGGGGTAATGGCCTACCAAGGCGACGATCCATAGCTGGTCTGAGAGGATGATCAGCCACACTGGGACTGAGACACGGCCCAGACTCCTACGGGA